>Ga0265297_10001898_pt1 | contig 45536 bp, 66 predicted proteins | sample Munlanlwell13791_FD_192502 | JGI IMG/M metagenome (GOLD analysis project Ga0265297, IMG submission 192502) | Leachate microbial communities from a municipal landfill in Southern Ontario, Canada - Leachate well 137-91 | ecosystem: Engineered > Solid waste > Landfill > Unclassified | place...
CTAATGGCTTACTTTGATATAAAAGATTACGAAACAGTTGCCGACAGAATAGTTAGGTTTTACAAAAAATATCCGGATGGCCGGATAATCACCAAAAAGGAAAATAGTGAACAGGATTATTTTTTAATGAAAGCGGCAGTTTACAAATCCGGCGAAGATTTAAAAGAAAACTTGCCGATTGCTACCGGATGGGCTGATGAAACAGCCGGAACAAGTTTAGTAAATAAAACTTCGCCATTGGAAAACTGCGAAACAAGTGCCATCGGTAGGGCTTTGGCAAATGCCGGATTTTCAGTATCAAAACAACGTGCCAGTGCTGAAGAAATGGTCAAAGTAGTATCAAGGGGGGCTAAATGATGCAATTTATACCAACCAAAGGCCAACAGCAATCACGGGCGGCAAAAAGGGAATTTGAAGAAAACAAGGATATGTACCGATTGAGGTCAAAAATACACTCTATGGAAGTACAAAAAGCATGGGGAATGTTAGATGATAAACAGCTAAAAGAATTAGATAGATTAAATAAATTATTTGATAAAAACTACGGCAAGGCAGAGTCCCGACCTGAAGTCGAGGATAAATGAGTAGCACAGCCAGTTATTCCTGGCTGTAGCCTATCTCGGTGCGATTGGAAGTTATCATTAACCAAACTTTGATAGGCGACAGGTAGGAATAAAAATATGAACACACGCATTAAAAAGCTATTAAATTTCGCAACCAGAGTCGTTTTAACAGCATTTCTACTGTTAGTGCTAGTAATCACAGTATCCACTTGGTTTTTAACTCACCAAATGCTGTGGCAGTGGCCGTTGCAAGTATCGGTTAAGTTTAACCAGGTTTTAACTATTAAAAAAGTTGAGGTTATTAATCCGATGGTGCGGGAGGTTAAAGCACAAACTCCGAAGTTTGAACCGAAAAACGATATTGAAAAAGAGATATATGCGGTGTTTGGCGAGGAGCATTTTGATAAAACCATGAAGTTATTGGAGTGCGAAAACAGAACATTAAATCCGAAGGCTGTAAATTATAACAAGGATGAAAACGGGGTGGTGTTGAGTAAAGACTACGGTGTTTTTCAGATAAATAATTTTTGGCAAGGAGTTACTAATACTAACTTTTTATTCGATCCGGCAATAAATATTAGGATTGCATACAACATTTACAAAAATAGCGATTTCACTTTTAAAATGTGGAGCTGTGGAAAGAGGTTATCAATATGAAAAATAGTATTTTATTAAAAGCAAAAAAAATTAAAAGATATTGTCCAAAATGCGGGAGTAAATTGTTAATGTCTATTGAAGTTGATGGTTTTGATATGAAGTCTGGTAAAAATGAAGGATATTTAGTTGGTAATTGTCCTAATGAAAAAGGTATTTTTTCTATTTTAGGTTTTATTTCTGTAGTGTCTGGACATACTAACAATAGTTATATTGGTTATTTTATTGGAGATAAAGTTACTATTTATAAAGACTGTGATGATGGACATTGTGATGATGCTTTCAGTATTATTTAGTTTTTATATGAGCTTACGCCACATACCACATCATAACAAAGCCCACCACAACTCAAGTTGGTTTAAGTGTACTTTTGAGGGTTGCGACGAGCAGGTAAGGGGGATAAGGCCAAAGTTATGCGAATACCACAAGGGCAAGCTGGCAGATGAAAGGAAGAAGGCCAAGATGATTGAACAGCACCAACAGCATTTTGATTATCAAGGAAGCAATTAATATGAACGATATGTCTAACTTTGAAAAAGCCATCTGGTGGTTGTTAATTCTGATTTTTGTTATCGCTACCAGTTGGATTATTATTTATATTTTACCAAGTTTATAGGAGAAACAAATGTCTGAAAGCAATCAATCATATGATTTACCGCCAAAATATGATTCAGTTACCAAAACTTTTGTACCAGGAATACAGCCGTTAGAAGATAAAGAACCTATCCAATTGCCAACTATGCGGATTGAAGAACCAGAGCAATATAAATATGTCCATGTGGTTATCGGCATTTTAGTATTACTGATTATCGGGGCATTTTTTATCGGTATGACTTTTAAAGAAAACCAGATGCTTAAAATACAAATTGAAATGTTACAAAGGGGGCTAGTCAGATGAAAATAATAAGAACTGTTGAATTTATTAGAGATTATAAAAAAATAATTAGAAATATTGGTGAAGAATATTCGTTGGTGGTCAATAAAACTCTTATTGGGTCTTTTAAGGTTATTCAACCTCCAAAAGAGGTAAAGATAGAAAAAGTTTATAAATTTGAAAGATTTGATAATAAAGGGGGCTATAATGAAAAAAAACAAATATTCCAAACCAGGAAGGCCAAAAATAGTTAAGTTTTATATTATTTCCAGTACAGTCTGTAAAAGTGCAGATTCGGCATTGGAAATGATAAGAGAGTGGGATATTCAGGGCAACTTAGATAGCAACTGTACTGTTTTTGAAATAACTGAAAAGACAAAAGTATTCAGGCCGGTAATAAAGTTAGAGGAAATCAAATGACACTTTGGGAAACAATAGTCTGGGTATATTTTGGCTTTAGCACATTATGTATTTTAATAATGCTTGATGTGCTGATAAACAGATTGCCATTGGTTACAGTATTTTTGGCATTATTCGGATTATTGTATTATTTGAATAGGAAGTGGGTGTTTAAATGCTAACAGTATCAATCACAGTAACCAGGAGGTAAAAAATGGGCTATACAACAACTTTTGAAGGTTGTTTTAAATTTAATAAGCAATTAACTTTAAGATTAAAAAATGAACTTGATGCAATTCACGATAAGGATTGGCGGAATGATACTTCCAGACCTGGAGGAGATAAAGATGAATTAAGCTATCATTGTCAGTGGGTTTCTGATAAGCAAGGAATGTATTTGGAATGGGATCAAGGAGAAAACTTTTATTTTTATATTGAATGGTTGCAATGGTTGATAAATAACTTTTTTTATCCGATAGGGATAAAACTTAACGGAGAAGTAAATTGGCAAGGAGAGGAAAATTCAGACTTGGGAAAAATAATTGTAAAAGATAATGAATTGAAAATAAAAAAAGGAAAAGTGGTTTGGGAATTGGAAAAAGTTAAAAAATATAAGATTTAACAGGGGGTAAAAAATGCCGGTAAAAAGTAAGAAGATAGGGAAATTAGAAATTTATGAAGCAGGGCAACCGCCTAAACTTGACTGGGGAACCAAAGTAACATATTCAGATTATAAATTTTTAGTTGATTTATTGATAGTAACAAATAAAAAAGTCAATGAAATAATAGAGGTACTCAATGCCACTAACTAATTTATCCCCGCTTGGCGGGGGGAAGGAGAAAGGGGAAATTTAATGCTAACAGTATCAATCACAGTCAACGGAAAACCAGTATATGCCAGGTCAGCCCACAGAAGGACTAGCAAATGGGCTAAGGGGAAGGAATCTGCCTATCTTTTGGACAGTGGGGAAATGGTTTATCACGAATACGAAAAAGGCATAATCCCCTTAGCAATTAAAATGTTGGAAACAATTAAGGAAGTGTAATTTGGAGGTAAAAAATGCCGGTAAAAAGTAAGAAGAAACTAACAAAAAACCAATACGAAATTTTAACCAGAATGGATAATGAGTGTTGTTATCCATTCAGCCATTTTGAAGAATTAGGTTTAACAAAAAAACAACTTAGCACGGAATTTAAAATACTTAGAGAAATAGATTTGGTTTATTTTGAGAGGGGTTTGATTAATGAAGACGGAGAGGTTGCTGGAAGTGGTTATGGTTTACAACCTACTAATGATGAATATTGGAAACTTTTAAAAGACTATGAGGATAAAATGCCACTAACTAATTTATCCCCGCTTGGCGGGGGGAAGGAGAGAGGGAAAAGTGATTTGTCCTTATTGTAGTAAACCTGCTAAATACGGTCCAAATGAAGAATATTACGGTAGTAGATATGGCAGAAGTTATATGTGTTATTACTGTAAAGAATGTGATGCTTATGTCGGCACGCATAATAATACAAAAAAACCACTCGGGACTATGGCTAACAAAGAATTAAGACAATGGCGTATTAAAACACATGGTGTTTTTGACTTACTTTGGAAAAATGGAAAGTTTAAAAGACAAGAGGCCTATGAAATGCTGGATAAACATTTTGGCAAGGAAGTTCACATAGGAGAAGCAGATATTGAAATGTGTAAAAAAATTATTGATTACCTAAATGCCCAACACTAACCCAAAGCAAGCAGTAAAAAGTAAAAAGAAGGGAGAATTTTAATGGCAGTAAAAAATAAAGAATTACATACTGTTTGTTTAAAATGTGGAGAAAAATACGGCAATAATTTAAAGCAAGGCAGTATTGGAATGTGGGAAGCTACCTGCGATATTTGTGGAAAGAAAACTTATTGTGCTGATGCTAAACACGATTTTGGGATAGGTATTTCTAAGAAAGAATTTGAAATATCAAACTCAATATGACCCAAGAAACTAAGGAAGCAATCCTGGGCTGGATAATTATATTTGCCATTATTGCCTTTGGGTGGTTATTAAAAAAGTATTATTTTTAGGGAGGATTAAATGAGTAAAGCTAAAGTAATTGAACAACTTGTAGATAAATATTACAGTTGGAACTCAACTAATACAACAGAGGAAGATTTTAGAAAAGATATTAGCTCTGCTCTTGATACCATTAGGGAGGAGACGGAAAGAAAGTATTGTAAGTTTATTGGAGTAGAAACAACAGATGGTAAAAGATGGTGCAAAACACATGATAAATGGGAAGATTCAAACCTAAAAACTGCTAAGGGAGGAGGAAGGTGAAAATTTATAATACTGAAAAAGATGAATATGGTTGGCCTAAAGGTCATTACGAATTTCTTTGTGATGGATATGGTAGCCATTCTGGTTGGAGATGGAGTACTTTATTGGAAATGAAGATATGGAATTTTATTGCAAGAATTATTAACAGACCTAAAAACTGATAGACTATGCTAAAAATAAAACCACTTAAAAGAAAAGCCGATTCTCTCTTTTCCGAAAAAGTAAGAGCAATCGGGAGTTGTGAGAAGTGTGGTAAGGATTACAATTTACAGTGTTGCCATGTGATAACACGCTCTAATCTAAGGCTACGCTATGATAAAAAGAATGTGCTTTGTTTATGTTCAGGTTGCCATATGTGGTGGCATCACGAACCACTAGAGGCTATCACCTGGTTTATGAATAAATACCCCACAAGATATAAGTATCTAATGAAAGCTAAAAACGAGATATTAAAAATAAACTATCAGGAAGAAATAGATAAACTAAAATGAAAAAGCCAGGAATACTGTCTAAGCCCAGATGTACCGCACCATATACTAGGGAAAGGTTTGCATACTGCCAGCTATGCCATAAATATGACAATGGTGTGTTTAGATTGTATTAAAGAGATAAAGGAGAAAAAATAATTTGCAACATAGTGTAGAATAGCAGTTATTACAGCCTTTTTGCGGGGCTTTTAGAAAAAAGTAATATAGTTGACTGCTTTGAAAATCTACTTTTGTCAGACAGATAAAGGTATTAACAGATTACAAGTTAAAATAATGTATTTTGTAGACGATTGGGTTCACAAAGAAAAAACTCCAGTTCCACATTCAAAAATAATTTCTAAAATGAAAGAAGAAGGTGTTAAGGGATTTACTACAATAAACGCTTTGAATGGATTGTTAAAAAAGGGTTGGATTAGAAGATCTTGTACTTTCTCCAATAGAACTTTTTATGTTCAGCTTCGCAGAGTGTAACTTGCATTGATATAGTTTTATCTGCTATTGTCTAGTTGTCCAAACTCTTAATTATTAAGAACGGAGAAAAATATGGCACAAGTAGGCAGACCTACAAAGTATCTTCCAGAATATTGTCAAAAAGTAGATGAATATTTAGCTACAACTGGTAGGGAACAAACTTCACTTCCAATGGTTGAGGGCTTTGCAGTTTATCTTGATGTAAATAAAACTACATTGTATGAATGGGCTAAAGATTATCCAGAATTTTCCAACGCTTTGGGAAAAATTAAGGTAAAACAACTGCTTCAATTAGTTGATGATGGCATCTATGGCGGCAAGGAAGTTAATTCAACCATTGTTAAATTACTGTTACAGAATAATCATGGTATGAAGGAAAGAAAAGATTACACTTCAGGAGATAAACCTGTACCTATCTTAAATGCTTTATCAACAAACAACAGCAACCCAAAAAATACTGAAGTTAAATAAGCGTATTAGGGGAGTTTCAGGCGGTACTTCAGCTTCCAAGACTATTTCAATTTTATTGTGGCTTATAGATTATGCACAATCTAACAGTAATCAAACTATATCTGTTGTGTCTGAAACTTTCCCACATTTAAAGCGGGGTGCAATCAGGGATTTTCTTAATATTATGGAAGGCCATAATTATTTTAAGCAGAGTTGTTGGAATAAGACTGATTGTATTTATACTTTTGAAACAAATACAAAACTAGAGTTTTTTAGTGCAGATCAACCAGGTAAAGTCAGAGGGCCAAGAAGACAAATACTTTTTATTAACGAGGCTAACAATATCAGTTATGAAACATACACCCAGCTTGAGATTAGAACAGAAAAGATAGTCTGGTTGGACTGGAACCCGGTGCAGGAATTTTGGTGGTATGAAGAAATATATGGGAAGCAAGATTGTGATTTTATTACTCTAACTTATAAAGACAATGAAGCATTGGGACAGGAAGTTGTTAAAGCTTTGGAAGTCAGAAAAGGTAATCGCAACTGGTGGCGGGTGTATGGTGAAGGATTGTTAGGCGAGGCAGAGGGCAGGATATATAAAGACTGGCAGATAATTGATGATCTTCCTGAATTTCCACATGAGGCTAAATTATGGCGTTATGGATTAGATTGGGGTTATTCAAACGATCCGACAGCCGGGGTAGCAGTTTACCAATACAATGGTGGATATATCTTGGATGAAGTTTTATATCAAACTAGACTAAGCAATAGCGAGATTATTGATATGTTTAAGAATATGGAAAGGAAGTTGATTGTTGCTGATAGTAATGAGCCGAAAAGTATTGCTGATCTAAAAATGGCAGGGTTGTTGGTTATCCCAAGCGAGAAAGGGAAAGATAGTGTTTTAAATGGTATATCGTTTGTTCAGGATCAAAGAATATCAGTAACTAAAAGATCTCTTAATTTATTAAAAGAATACCGTAATTATCTTTGGGAAACTGATAAGGATGGCAAGATAATCAATGTGCCATCAGAAATATTTAATCATTGTATGGATGCGATCAGATATGCCATAGCCAATGGTAAAAAGGTTGAGTGGAAACCAAGCGATCCAGGTGGTGTAAAGCCAATGATACCCGGAACATTAGCATAATTGACTTAAAATAGTTTAATTTGTAAATATGAGCATATGGAAATAATCAAAAGAGAAGATCCAGAATTGGAGATGCTTCGCCTGAATAAGGAATCAGGATATAACTATAGGGAAAGAAGACAAGACGATTGGAAAGAAAACTATACACTCTACCGGGATAAAGTAACCATCAATAGACTCACCCAAAGACAATCAGTTAATTTACCGTTAATGAAGCAGACTGTCAGGACCCTTTTAAAAGATGTTGACGATATGCCAGTGCTTTACTTTGAGAATTTGGATAATGATAAACAAAAAGAGGTATTCCAAAATGAGTATTGGAAATGGACAAACGAAAAAAACAAAATGGATTTACAGGATATCGTTGATAAAAAACAGGTGTTCTTATTTGGCAGGTCTTTCGATCAGTGGCAGATAATAGATGGAGTTGTCAGGATGGGAGTGCAAGACCAACAGGATATGTTAGTTTCCAGATATACTGATCCGACTAATTTGAATACTTCAAGATTTTTAGTACATACCCATATCTTTGTGCCATTATCGTACTTGGAAAATAATCCGGCATACGATCAAAGAGCAGTTGCAGAATTAAAGAAGTTCTATGCTACTGCACAAGGTCTTATTAAAGCGGCAGATAACCAGATGATGTTATCTGAGAAGAATAAAAAGATGGCTGATATGGGATTATCTGATGTTGATAGCCCAGTATTGGGTGAAACTTATGTTGAGCTTAGTAATCACTTAGTATTTAGGGACAAGGAAACTAGAAAAGGTAAAGAGTTTGCAGATCAGATATTTATGTATGTTGAAGCTGATGATATGCAGATACTGGCAAAAAAGCCATTAGAAGAAGTTATTGGACAAACAGAAGATCATTATTGGCAGACACATTTTAACTATAACTCTTGGGCTGATGATGTAGAACGGCAGGACTTTTGGTCAGACGGAATTGGAGATATAGTCAGGACTCCGAACAAAGTGCTTAATTCTTGGTTCTCACAGTTGGTTGAGAATAGAACACTGAGAAACTTTGGTATGCATTATTACGATTCTTCTATTGAAGGCTTCCAACCAAGCACATTTAATCCTGTCCCCTGGGGTTGGTATGGAGTACCGGGGAAACCACAGGATGTATTGCAAAAAGTAGATATACCTGATTTATCGGAAAGTTTAGACGAGATGAATTTTGTGTTGCAAATGGTAGAGAAAGCTAGTGGGGCAACAGCAACACAGCAAGGGGTACAAACAGAACGTCAAGTAACTTTGGGTGAAGTGCAATTGGCATTAGGTGAGGCTAAAGAACGCATTAAGGGAATGAGTAAGTTTTATACTCCTGCTTGGAAAAATAGGGGAGAGATATTTTTAAAGATGATTGAGGCGGCAGGTGATAAGTTGGATGCAGTTAAGATATATAAGAAAGGTAAAAACACTCAAAACATATTCCAAAGGGAAATCGGCCCTCAGGATTGGAAAAGTAAGTCAGGATATAATATTAAAGTCTGGTCGCAGGATGAGAAGAACGCCCAAGACAGTGAAGTATTACAAAAACTTAATGCGGCAGTTACTTTTATTCCAGGCAATCTTAAATTATTGGAAGTTTACCAACGCAAATTATTAGAATTTTCTGATCTAAAGCCAGAAGAGATAAACGACATTATGGAGTTTGAACAGCAGAAGATTGAGATGATGACTAATCCAATGGCTAGTCAGACAATGCAACCACAGATGCAACCACAACAACCACAGCAACAACTGCAACCAGGAGGTAAAGTATGATAAATCAGATATTGGAAAAAGTAGGTTTAAAATATGAGGATCTTAATGCAGTTGAAAGGGAAACTCTTAGCGAATGGTCTGAGGTATTAAGTAAAGGTTCATTAAGTGTTGATAATGTTAAGACACATATTAAATCAATGCGGGAAAGTGTTGAAAAAGACTTGACTGTTAGTGATCTTAATAGCAAACAGGATCTATTATTAAAAGCCAGATTAAGAAATTATATGTTATTAGAGGCTTATTTATCTACGCCTGAGAAAGCAAAACAAGCGATTGATAGAGCAATTGCAGGTATAGTTAGTGGAAGAAAATAATGCCATTCAAGTCAGTAAAACAACGAAAATTTATGTATGCCAAACACCCGGATATTGCTAAAAGATGGACTAAAAAGTATGGTTCTAAAGTAGTCAAAGGAAAAGCTAGACGAAAAAAAAGAACTAAATAATTATTATAAATTACCAAACTCCTTGAAAGGAACGGTACAAAATGACGAAACACGTCAAACCTACAGCAGAAGAATTAGAGGCAAATGCCAACAAAGCAGTTGAAGAACTGGAACAGATGGATAAGCCAAAGGAAACTTCAGAAGAAGAAACCCAGGAAGAAAAACCAAAAGAAGAACCAGAAAAGGAAGTAAAAGAAGAAGTTAAAGAGGAAACTTCAGAAGAAGAAACTGTTGATTATAAAAAGAAATTTATAGAGTCTGCAAAAGAAGCACAGATACTCCATGCTAAAAATAAAAAGGTTAATGAAGCTCTCGACATGGTTATCAATACACCAGATCCAACAGAAGAAGAACTTAAAAAAGAATATACCGATTGGGATGTGATGAGTGATTTTGAGAAGAAGATGGCTAAAGATAGTCTGTCAAATAGTAAACGCTTCCGGGGACTTGAAGAAATAACAAAGGATAGTAAGAGTGTTGAGAAATGGAATACTAAGGTTGATGAGTATATTCAAGATCCTAATACTTTGAACAAAGTGCCGGAACTGGAAGGTAAAGAGGATGAGTTTAAGTTGTTTGCTTCCAAACCGACTAGACGGAATATGGACTTTGCTGATATTACTGCGGCTTTTTTGTATGATGCCACTAAAAATGCCAAGCCAAAACAAAAAGGAAAGATGATGGAAACAGGGACTGGCGGGCCAAGTGATAAAGGAAAGCCATCTGGAAAAATAAGCGTTGATGAAGCTATGAAATTAAAAAAGGTAGATTATGCCAGATATAAACAACTATTGATGGCTGATAAGATTGATCTTGAAACTATATAAAACTAGATACTTGACAATAAATATTTTTATTTCGTAGGCTAATAATAGTTCTTCCTAACCTCCTTAGCGAGCCGGAAAATAATCATAAATTATTTATAAGGGGGTAATATGGCATCAGCATACGGCACAAAATTAGCCGAGGGATTTTCCCAAAAATTATTAAAAGAAGTCTACGATAAAAGCCTCATTGAGAATATCGTTAATCGTGATTATCAAGGTGAGATTAATGAAATTGGTTCAAAACTTAATATTTTGAACTTCTCAAGGATTTCTGAAAAGACATATGCAGATGCGGCTATGACAGCAGACTCTCTGTATGAGAATAATGCTGTTCTTACCATAGATCAATATAAATCGTTCTATTGGAAAGAGAAAACATTAGCTAAATGGCTTTCCTATATTAAAAACCCTCATGCAACAGTAGTCGCCCAAAAAGCAGATGAAAGAAATAAGAATATGGATACTTTCGTCTTGGGTGCATATGCAGATGTCGGGGCAGGAAATAGGGTTGGAACTGATGAAACTACAGGAACAGTATCAATCGCCGCTACAACTGGTGTTGTAACTGGTTCTGGAACTGCTTTTACCGAAGCTATGGAAGGTAGAGGGTTTAAAGCAGACGGTCATACTAAATGGTATAGAGTAAAAGATTATACCAGTGCTGAATCTATTACCATTGAAGATGATTTGGATGATGTTGATTCAGCCTATACAGGTGGGGCAATTGCCGGATCTAGAACTTATACGATTGAAGCGGCAACACCTTTGGCTATAACTACATCTAATCTTTTGCAATATGTAGGCAAGTTAAAAGAGAAACTGGATATTGTTGAAAGATACGGATATTCGTCAGTGCCTGATTCCGACAGATGGTTAATCGTACCGCCTGAATTTGAAGGTTTACTGGTCAGAGCAACAGGGGTAGCTTTACACGTACCAGAGGTTTATACCGAACTGGTTAAAAAAGGCTTTATTACCATGTTGCAGGGATTTAAAGTATTCAGATCCAATAGGCTGACTGGTGATAATACTAATGGCTGGAGAGTATTGGCAGGACATGCTAATTGGATGACTTTTGCAGAAAAAGTCTTAGAGGCAACTATGGAAGAGGATCTGCCTGGCGACTTTGGTACAGCTTTCAAAGATTTATTTGTCTACGGTAAGAAAGTTACCGATTCACGCAGACACTTTGCGGCTGAAGGTTACTTTACATTTTAATTAGAAATATAGCTGGGGAGTGATCTCTCCAGCTAACTTCTGAGTAAAATAAGAAAAAAAATATGGCAACATTTGAACTAATTAGCTCACTACCGAAAAAGACACAAGAAGAACTTACTAGGATAAACGCCATAGATTCAGGAAAAAGAAATACTCAGGAAGCCGCTTTTCTTACAGCCTTAGACCCTTACATTGATAATAAAGTTTTAAGATATGCTGGTTCTAATGATGCTACTGAATCTTCACTAACTGATTTAATATTAGAAGCAGAGGGAAATACGTTGCCTGAGGGTTATTCAGGATTTAAACAGGGTGCATTATTTAGAGATTTGGATAAAGCAGGACAGAATATTTATGTTAATACCGGGGATTCAGATACAGCAGTCTGGTCGCAGTTAGGCGGGGCGGTAATTTCCGCTTCTCCGTCAATTTCAGCCAGTGTTTCAGAATCGTTAAGTATATCTCCATCTCCATCAGTATCTGTCAGCGTTTCTGTTTCTGCTACTAAGAGTGCTTCTCCGTCAGTCAGTGTTTCGCTTTCACCAAGCGTGTCAGCTTCTGTTTCAGTCAGTTTATCGGCATCAGAAACTGGAAGTATATCAATTTCGCCATCTCCGAGTATTTCTATTTCTGCCAGCCCGAGTGCCACTCCTTCTGTATCTATTTCGTTATCGCCAAGTGTATCTATCTCTATCTCGCCAAGTGTATCTGTATCTAGATCTATTTCGTTATCGCCAAGTGTATCTATCTCTATCTCGCCAAGTGTATCTGAATCAGCTACACCATCTACTTCAGCCAGTGTGTCAGCTTCTATTACGCCATCTGTATCTGAGTCAGCTACAAAATCTGCCTCACCAAGCGTATCTGAGTCATTATCGCCATCACTGTCAATTTCTGCTTCACCGAGTTTATCGCCAAGTTATAGTGTTTCTCAATCTGCTAGTCCGTCAGCATCTTCATCAGCGACAGCATCAGCCACTCCATCTTTGTCTGCCTCGGCCACACCTAGCTCTTCACCGAGTGCCAGTTCTTCGCCTTCACACAGTATTTCGCCTTCGCCTTCGGTATCTATTAGTGCCTCGCCTTCTGTATCTGCAAGTGTATCAGTATCTAAATCGCCAAGTGTTTCTGCCTCGGTATCGCCAAGCGTTAGCGTATCGTTATCACCAAGCGTATCAGCCAGTGCAACAAAATCAGCATCACCAAGTGCGTCTAAATCTGCTTCGCCATCTGCCAGTGTCAGTCCATCTGCCAGTGTAAGTGCTTCTGAAAGCCCGAGTCCATCTTTCCCTTTCTAGTTGACAATAAATAGTTATTTGAGTAAACTTTACTCATGGGCATATCTGTCATTATTCCTTCAAGAAACGAACCTTACTTAGTTAAAACAATCCAAGATTTACTTTCCAAAGCCACTGGGAAGATAGAGATCATTGTTATTCTTGACGGATACTGGCCGCCAATTAAAGAAATAATCAATCACCCCCGAGTCAGTTATATCCACTTTTCTAAAGCTAAAGGCATGAGAAATGCCATCAATTCAGGGATATCGGTGGCTAAATATGATTATGTTTTAAAGACAGATGCCCATTGTCTGTTTGCTAAAGGTTTTGACAATATTTTAATAGATACTTATCAAGATAATTGGCTTGTTGTACCCAGACGATACCGGCTTGATCCTGTTAAATGGGAACTGATAGAAGATGGCAGACCGCCAGTTGATTATGAATATATAGACAGTTCTGATCTGCATGGGGTCAGATGGGAAGAAAAAGCGGAAGAACGGAAATATATCTGGATTGATGACATTATATCTGCACAAGGATCATGCTGGTTTATGAGAAAAGATCATTTTGAAAGGTTAGGCGGGTTGGATGATGTCAATTACGGAACATTCTTCTTAGAGTTTCAGGAGTTGGCTTTTAAAGTATGGAAATATGGCGGTAGGGTGGTAGTAAATAAAAATACTTATTACGCCCACTGGCATAAGACAGAAGGCCGGGGGTATAGTGTTGGTGCAAGTGAGAGGGAAAAAGCGGTTAAGTTTATTCAAGGCTGGCGTAAAGATAAAAAATGGAGAGAGATTATTAAAAAGTTTATGCCTATGCCGACATGGTAAAACAATATAATAATGAAAAAACAGATTTATTTGAAAAAAGAGTAATTGAGTGGATTCTTAATGAAGAAGGCGAAGGAAAATTTTATGCAGGAGAACTTATAGTAAATACTCACAAAGAAGTTCTTGAAATGATTATTTTTAATGTCATTGATGCTTATAGAGATTTAATTAGATTTCCAGATAGATGTCCTAGTTGCACAAGAAGTGGGAGAGATCATGATGAAGAGTGTTTGACACCAGATTGGAAAGGAAAAGATTACGGAATTTTTAAAGAATAATGAAAGATTTAACAATTCTTTATTATACCTCTAACCGGGAAAAACCCGAATTTGAGCAGATTATCAGGCGGAGAATTTTAAGGATTATCGGAAAAACGCCATTGATAAGTATTAGCCATAAACCTATAGACTTTGGACATAATATTTGTGTGGGTGATGTTGGGTTGTCTGACTATAACATCTACCGACAAATGCAGATCGGGTGTTTGGAAGCTAAAACAAAATATGTTTGTACGGCTGAAGCTGATTGTTTGTACCCCCCGACTGGTTACTTTGACTTTAAACCGCCTGAAGGCTGGACAGCCGGACACTACACTAATTTGTATATCTTATGGAAGGGTAGCCATATCTTTAACCAGAAGGCATTTTCATTATGTGGTTTGTATTCTAACAGGGAATATCTATTATCACGCTTTCCACGATCATTGGGTAAAGAACAATGGCGGGCAGGTCATAAACCACAACACCCATTATTCCATAAGTGGAAAGAGTGGACGCCATTTAAGGGAGAGATACCGATTATTAATTGCAAAACATCAGAAGGGATGAGGCATAAGTCAGGAGTTAATACTGAAAGTGGGCCGAAAAAAGAGTTGCCATATTGGGGTAGTGCTATTTTATTGGAAAAAGAGTTATGGAAGATTTAACAAAAGAAATTACAATAGTTTATTACACGAGTAATTATCTTGACGATAAGAACCCATACTTTTTAGAAAACACTCGCAAACAGCTTCTAGTAGCGATTGGTGATAGACCAATGGTGATAGTTTCCCAAAAGCCGACAATGTTTGGCAATAATAGCATTAATGTTAATTTGGGTAATATTGGTCGTTCTCACTTCAATCTTTACTGGCAGATATTACAGGGAGCAAAGGCGGCTAAGACTGAATGGATAGCGTTAGCAGAAGATGATATTTTATACTCCCCACAACATTTTAATATTCAATATTTCGTTAAGCCTGAATTTATAGAAAAGGATTACTTTCTTTATGATATGAACAGAGTATCAATCTTTACTTGGAGTAAACCGCCTGTATTCTCTTATAGATTTAAGCGGGTAGTGGTTAATCAACTGATTGCAAAAAGACAGATGCTTATTGATGCTTTGGAAGAAAGATTTAAAAAACTTGATGAATTAAGAGGTATTGGTTGGCCTGAAAGGAAAATTGAGAAATACTGGGGAGATCCTGGGAGATATGAGGGAATACTTGGTGTAACTGTCAGGCCGACTTATGAATATAATTCTTGGGTTCCATCTATTGTATTTTCCCATGATCTTGCTTATGGTTATGAGTTTAATCAGGGCAAGAAAAAGAAGTTAGGGGATTTGCGGATGACTGCTTTGGCTGACTGGGGAAGTGCATCCAAAATTATGTCTCTCTGGAAAAAGTAGTAGTTGCGAAAGACATATTAAGACTATATAATAGTAATATGAAATTTCAAAAGGGACATAAGATAAATTTAGGAAGAAAACATACAGAAGAAACTAAAAAAAAACTAAGCATTTCACATAAAGGTAAACCTCAAAATTGGGTACATAATGGTATGTTAGGGAAAAAGCACTCTGAGGAATGGAAGAAGAAAATGAGTGAAATGATGAAAGGCAAAAAACGAAAACCGATGTCTTTACAGGGAAGAATAAATATTGGTTTGGCACATAAGGGGCAAATACCTTGGAATAAAGGATTAAAAAATGTTCAATCATTTGAATCAACAACCGGAGAAAATAATAAAAGATGGAAAGGTGATAAAGTCAGTTATAGAGAGTTACATAAATGGTTAGAAAAAAAATTAGGGAAACCAAAGAAATGTCAATTTTGTAATACAAGAAATGCAAAGGTATATGACTGGGCGAATATTAGTAAAGAATACAAAAGGGAGAAAAGCGATTGGATAAGATTATGTCGTAGTTGTCATATAAAATATGATAAAGGTTGGCGTTAAATGGAAAAAGTAAAGGTCTTACTACTAGGGGATAATCCTGTTGCTAAATATGCATTAGAGTTGATTGTTAATAATTATGATGTTTTGGTTATTACAGATGAAACAAAAGAACCCTGGCTACCTAAAGATTTTAAGCCAGATGTAGCTTTCAGTATTAAATATCCACATATTTTAAGTAAAGAATTTATTAAAAAAGTTGGTGTTCCTATCCTAAACTTCCACACCGCCCCATTACCAGAATTGAGGGGGGTTGATACTTGCTCTTGGGCTATATTCCATAAGCTAAAAAGGTTTGGAGTTACAGTCCATATAATCAACGATAAGGTTGATGATGGCCCGATAGTGTTGAAAGAAACATTCCCGATTGAACCATATGATACTGCTTACTCCCTTTATTGCAAGAACCTTATCTTATTAAAAAAGATTATCAGGGAGAATATAGTCAGGTTTGTTGAGGGTAAGTACACTACCAGACGGATTAAAAGCAAAGTATCTTATATCCACAAGCGGGGAGAGTTTGACTATACTAAACTTAAAGTACCTGAAAAAGATCAGGATATATTTATAAGAAGCAGGTTTTTTCCTGGCAAGCAGTTGCCTTATTATGAATAACACAATAATTTATTACACCAGTAATAGGGAAGATGAAGTCTTTGAAAAGAAGATACAGAATAGGTTATTAAAATCTAAAGGCAATATCCCGATTATCAGCGTTTCTCAAAAGCCAATAGACTTTGGCTGGAATATTTGTGTCGGGGATATTGGTTTATCTGATGAAAATGTTTATAAACAAATGTTGATCGGGTGTATGGAAGCAAGTACTCCATTTGTTACTTTTGCTGAAGCAGATACTTTATACCCGCCTGAGTATTTTCAGTACCAGCCAAAAGATATAAACAAAAGATACTGGTTTGAGAATGTTTGGGTAATGTACCCATACAGTCCTGATTTACAGAACAGTTTTTATTTTAAAGGCAGATCAGACTGTGGACATATGGCTGGCAGGGAATATGTAATTAAGTTACTTAAAGAAGCAGGAAGTAGTGGTATGAAGTATAAAGGTAAATATAGACCTATCCGGGTAGATATTGATATACCGATTATAAATATAAAAACTGGTAACGGAATGAGGCCAAAAACGCAGACAGCTAAAGTACCAGTATCGTCTTTGTCTTATTGGGGAAAGGCTTCTGATCTTAGGAAGGAGTTATGTGCTTAGTTTCTTCTATGGCAGAGGCGGAAGCGGTGCTTGTTTAGGTAGACAGTTAGCCGAGCATCTGGGGGCTAAGATGAACCCAAAAAGTGGATATGAAAACGATATTTGTATCTTTGTTAAAAAGGTAAAGAAAGAGTGCTTGCCTATTCCAAAACACTCATATATCCAAATTGGTGATGGGCCAAGAGCTTATGAATGGGTTAAAGATCATCCTGAAATAGGAATTATCTGTGATGGGGTTACTTTGCATAAATTTTTAACCAAGAATTTGAAAAGGGATGATATTGTTTTAATCCCTCACCACCATTGTAATTTTGAGAGAGTTTTAAGGACAAGAACAGAAGTTACGACAGTCGGAATTATCGGATCACCTAAGATTGCCTTTCAATATCCGATTGAAGATATAAGAAAAAGATTAAAAGATATTGGGCTTGATTTAAAATATGAAGAAGATTACTGGGGTTATTATAAAGAAGACCGGCAGAAAGTGGTTGATTTCTATAAAAACATTGATATTCAGATTGTGTGGCGGCCTAATGCTTGGAGTCCTAAGTATTTACCATTCAGGCGGCCTTTGAAACTTGCCAATGCCGGATCGTTTGGTATCCCGACAGTTGCTTACCCGGAAGAAGATTATGTAGATGAATGGAATGGTTGTTTTATATCAGCAAATAATATTGATTATTTGATTGGAAGTTGTAAAGAACTTAAAAACAACGAAAGTTATTATAAACATTTTTCAGAAAAAGCATTATATAAATCAGTTGATTATCATATAGATCATACAGCAAAGTTATACTTAGATTTAAAATAATGGATTTACATATAAAAATCAGAGCTAATTTAATTGAGAAAACTGTCAATATAGATGGTATAGATAGAGAGATTTATGGGTTGACTGATTTCTATACCCGGCCTAATAGAATTGGGATTGGTACTAAATGCTTGAGAATATTTGAAGACTTGGTTAAGAAAAATAACAAGTTTTGTATTATTGGTTTTTGTGATGACAATGATGTTTTTATGTTCTATATAAAGGCTGGTTATTATTCATTAGGTAAATATCATGGTAAAAATATGTTTTCTAGTGTGCCTATTAAAAATGTTAAAATAGACCAAACATGGTAAAAATACCGATCTTCTATCCCCATATACCTAAAAAACTTCACCAGAGGCTCGGAGAAACGTTAAATACAAAATGGATTGGTCAAGGCCCATTGGTTGATAAGTTTGAGGAAGAAATAGGCAATAAGTTTAATCTTTCGCACCCTTTGTTTGTAAATTCCGGCACGTCAGCCCTGGAATTGGCATATACCTTACTTGATTTAAAGGCAGGAGATGAGGTTGTTTCTTCTGTATTCACTTGTACTGCTACCAATACGCCTTTGATAAGAAGGGGAGTAAAGATAATCTGGGCGGATATTGATCCACATAGCTTAGTTGCTACTAACGAAACAGTAAGAAAAGTTATTACTAAAAATACTAAGGCTATTGTTGGTGTATCCCTGGGTGGGATCAAGTGCGATTTAACCGGGTTTAATGTGCCGGTTATCATAGATGCTTGCCAGGCAATAGGACACAATAACGGGGATATGATTGTTTATAGCTTTCAGGCTATTAAACACTTTACTACTGCTGATGGTGGATTACTTAACTTAAATGATGAGAAGCTATACAAGCGGGCTAAGTTGTTACGCTGGTTTGGCATAGACCGGGAAAAGAAAAAGAGGGTTGGCTGGCAAGCCTATCAGGATAGGGAAATGACATTTGATATTGAGGAACCTGGTTTTAAATATCAACCGACAGATATTGATGCAACCTTCGGACTGGCAGGATTAGAAGAATATGATGATATTTTAGAATATAGACGCAATTTATTTAACATTTATAAAAACGAGCTTGATGGTTATAAAGGAATTGAAGTAGTTGATGGCAAGGATAACCTATATTGGCTTTGCGGTCTTATACTTCATGAAATTGACAGGGATAGATTTGCAAAAAGACTATTGGATAAAGGAATAGAAACTAATATGGTTCAGGTCAGAAATGATGTGTTTAAAATATTCGGTGGCAGACAGAAACTAGCTGGTATGGACAGTATTGAGAATAAATATATCTATATTCCCTTGCATACTAAAATGACATTTGCTGATGCTAATTATGTAATAAAGGCGGTAAAGAATGTCTAAAACATCAATAATCATACTCACATGGGACTCTATTGAATACACTAAAAAATGCTTAGACAGTTTGTATCTTTATACTGATGATTATGAACTTATTATTATAGATAATGGAAGTAGACAAGAAACAATAGACTACTTAAAGGGATTGAAAAAGTTTAAAGAGTTGAAAATTATATTTAATAAAAAGAATATGGGTAGTCCTTATGCCTGGGATCAGGGAATTAAAATAGCAAAATATGATTACATAGCCATTGTAGATAATGACACTATGTTTACTCCCAACTGGTTAGTATATTTGCAGGATTGTTTTGCTATGAACTATAGATGCGGTGTAACTTCTCCGACTACTTGTTTTTGTGGCGGGAATAGATGCGATAAGAAGATAAAGAAAAACAGATTTAAAATGACTCAAGAAGATATGAACGAATATGCTAAGACATTAAAGAAAGGGTATATTGATTGTCATATTTTCGGATTTGCTTTTCTTACCCATAAAAAAGTTATTGATAAGATTGGTGTATTTGACTGGAAGCGGTACGGCATTGGTACATTTGAGGAGAGGGATTTCTTCTGGCGTGCTAAACAGGCTGGTTTTAGGACTTACTGGACAACTCATTCATACGTTCATCACTACGGTCATACAACTTTTATAAATAGTAAAATAGATGTTAATAAGGTACACGATAAGAATAGACTGATCTTTGATGATAGAAAACTTAACGATCCTAATTTATTTATAGAAAATGATGTAAAAGTATGAAGAAACTTTGGGATAAACTGGCTAATAAAAATAGTCGTTACTATATCAATTCTGATTATGGGAAAGGGATAACAGAAGAACAGTTTAGGGAAAGTGGAAAAAGAGATGTAATAAAATATATTAATGATGATCCGTATTTAAACCAAGCTATGATTATAACTTTTGATGATCCTACTATTTTAGAGATTGGTTGCGGAACAGGGAGAATGACAGAATTTATGGCATTTTTTTTTAAAAAAGTAATCGGTATTGATATATCTGGAGAGATGATAAAACAGGCTAGAGAGAGATTAAAAGGAAGAGATGATATTGAACTTATAGAAACAGATGGGGAAACAATTCCCTTAAAAGATAACTCGATAGATATAGTTTTCTCTTATCTTGTGTTTCAGCATATGAAAACTAAAGAAATGGTTGATAAAAACTTTGAGGAAGTTTACCGGGTGTTAAAACCAAAAGGGTTATTCAAAGTCAGACTGCGGACTGATAAGTTAAAAAACTTGGATATCTGGTGGGGTGGAGTTTGTTATACAGATCACGAAATAATCAAGTTGTATTCTAAGTTCGGTTTTAGTTTATTAAATTATGAATATGTAGGGGACTATGGTATCTGGCTCTGGCTTAAAAAATAGGGAAGAAGGCAAAGCCTTCACACTCCACCACTATACAAAAACTTTGGCTCATAAAAGTAATGCTTTTAATAGGGTGTTTCCTTTGTACGATTACTTCAAGCCAATGATAGGAAACAAAAAGGAAGTAAAGATTGCCGACGTTGGCGCTGGTATGTTTTCAACTACTGGGAGTGTTTGGCCTGGGGTCAAGATTGAGGTATATCCATCTGATGAGTTAGCGAATGAGTATATGCAAGTGCTAAAAGAACAGAATATCAAGCCTTTATTCCCTATAGAAAAACAAAACATGGAAGCATTGACCTATGCCGATAACTCTTTTGATATAGTCCATTGTGTCAATGCCCTGGATCATGTAGAGAACCCGGATAAGGCGATATTGGAAATGTATAGAATATGTAAATCTGGGGGGTGGATTTATATGCGGCATTACTTCAATACTGCCGACAAACAGAAGTTCAGGGGGATGCATCACTGGAATATCACCATGACTATAAACAGGGATTGTATCTTTTTAGGTAAGTCAAGATATTTTGTGCTTTCTAAGTTAGTCCCCGGATTTGTTAATGTACCTAAAAAAGAGATAAACGAAAAGGTTGACATGGTAGTTTCTACATTATTTGTTGACAATAAATAGTTATTTGAGTAAACTTTACTCAATGGAAAAACATAGATTAATAATGGAAAAACACCTAGGAAGAAAACTTACTTCAAGTGAGTTAGTTCATCATAAAAATAGAAATAGATCTGATAATAGAATAGAAAATTTAATTATTTTAAAAAAAAGTGATCATACTATTTTACATAATAAAATGAAACATAAGATGAAAAGATTTAATTTTTATTTAGAAGATTCACAAGCTGAATTTTTATTAAAATTTTCTAATGAAAAAGGAATAAGTATTTCAGAAATAATCCGTCAGGCTTTGGATGAGTATATAGATAAAAAGAAAAAAGAAGAATTAAATGTTTCAACTTCTAAGGGGGGTGATTTTTAAATGGGTTTATTAGGAAAATTCGGAACTTCACCAGTATCACAAGATGCAGAATTAGTAAAACCAATTACTATGACATTTGGTGATGCTATCGGCGAGATTTTAAACAAGAAAAAAGTTAGCAGGGTAGAATGGAACGATACTCAAGAATACGGATTTTTAAAAGATGAGTTTTTATGTATTCATACTAAAGGAAAAGACCATAGGTGGATTGTGTCAGAAGCAGACATGATAGCTACTGATTGGGTGATTATAAATGGGTAAAAGATGGATATTCCCACTGGCAAAAAGGTATATTCCCAGAATGACTAGGTGGATGAATAAACTGCCAAAGGTTAAATGGGATAGGATCAGTCAAAAGAGGGGTCATTTATACGCTTTTGGTTGGATAGATAGAAAAGACAGTTATAAAGACTTTTTTTTGATTGATTTTATTAGAGGTAAGCCAGTAGATTTTTGCAGTAGCGATATTATCAATAACATGGAATACGCAAAGATTTTAGGAGTATACCAGCAAAGGTGTGAAAGAGTAGAAGATAATTTTAAAGATGTTAAAAACAAGGTTAAGTTAAAATGAGAGATTTAAGTGTAGTAATTCCGGCTAGAAACGAACAGTATTTAGCAATTACAGTTGAAGATGTTTTAATAAAAAAACGGGCTGATACTGAAGTTATTGTTATTTTAGATGGTGCTTGGGCTAATCCTCCTGTTATAGATCATCCAGACGTTACTGTAATCTATCATTCTCAATCTATCGGACAAAGGGCGGCAACTAATGAAGGTTGTCGGTTATCTAAGGCAAAATACATAATGAAGTTGGATGCACACTGCATATTAGATGAAGGCTTTGATGTTAAGCTGATGGCAGATTGTGAATATAACTGGACTGTAATTCCAAGAATGTATAATTTGCACGCCTTTGACTGGAAGTGTGGCAAATGCGGTTATAGCTGGTATCAAGGCCCTACTCCAAAAAAGTGCAACAAATGCGACAACACGAAGGAATTTGAACGAATAATGGTATGGAAGCCAAGACTGCATAAGAGGTCAGACTTCATGCGGTTTGACTCAGACTTACATTTTCAATATTGGGGTGCATTAAGAGAAAGGCCAGAGTCAAAGAGAGATATAGCCGATACTATGTCTTTTATCGGTGCTTGCTGGTTTATGCACAGAGGCAGATACTGGGATTTGGAAGGATTAGATGAAAAGCATGGTTCATGGGGCCAAGTTGGTACAGAAGTAAGTTGTAAGACTTGGTTATCTGGGGGCAGATTAGTAGTTAATAAAAAAACATGGTTCTCACACTTGTTCAGAACACAAGGCGGTGATTTTGGTTTTCCTTATCCTCAGTCAGGCAACCAAGTAGCAAGGGCAAGGAAATACTCTCAAGATATGTGGCTTAATAACAAATGGCCTAAACAGAAATATCCTTTATCATGGCTTATCAGAAAGTTTTTTCCGGTTCCTGGTTGGGAGAAAATACCAGAAGAACCAGAGTCATATTTTAGACAAATTGAAGTTGAATGTATTAATTGCGGTAAAAAGTATTATGTGAAACCGTCAAGACAAGATAAAACAAAATGTTGTTCTTGGGAATGTTTAAATAAATATAAAAGTAAATTATATTCTGGTAGAAAAATGAGTGAAGAATGGAAAAATAAAATTGGAGAAGCAAATACTGGAGAAAATCATGGTTTGTGGAAAGGAGAGGATGTAAGTTATAAAACTTTACATCAATGGGTTCAACGACACAAAGGAACAGCAAAAAAATGTGAAGAATGTAATTCTACGGAAAATGTTGAATGGGCGAATAAATCTCATCAATATAAAAGAGATTTGTATGATTGGATAGAATTATGTAAAAAGTGTCATTGGAAATATGATCATCTAACTTATTCTATTGTGTATTATACCGACAATGCTTTGAATATGAAGATTGCCCATAGATGTAGACAACAGATTTTGAAAGCAGGGTTGCCGATTGTTTCAGTATCTTTAAAACCTCTTAATTTTGGTAAGAATATAGTTTTGAAAATGAAACGGAGTTATGAGGCTTATTTCAAACAGATCTTAACGGCATTAGAAAATTCAACAGCAGATATTATTTTCTTTTGTGAGCATGATTGGTTATATTCTCCGGATCATTTCAGGTTTACTCCACCAAAAAAAGATGTCTATTATTATAACGACAACTGGTGGAGATTAAGATTATCAGATGGACACGCAGTTACTTATAACACCCATGTTGTGCCGACTATATGTGCATATCGTGAATTATTACTCAACCATTATAGAAAAGCAGTTGAGGTATTATCAAAGAATAATTGGGATAAAAACATGGTTTATGCAATAGGTTTTGAACCAGGTACTCATAACCGAAAAGAACGGATTGAAGATAATAAAGCTGAAAGCTGGCGGTCTGGTTATCCTAACCTTGATTTACGCCATGAAAATAACTTAACAAGATCAAAATGGAAACAATCTGATTTTAGAAACCCCAGAAGTTGTCAGGGATGGAAAGAAAATGATACAGAGATTATTCCTTGGGGTAAAAATCAGGATATTATCAATATGTTGAGACCGACAAAATGATCCCAGTTTTAGCTCCAACTATCTCAGAAAAAGGCATTAAAGACATGGAAGCAGTCTTGCGGTCTGGATGGTGGGGTTTTGGCCCTAAAACCATAGAACTTGAGAAGAAGTTTGCAGAATATGTAGGCAGTAGGTATGCGATAGCTTGTAACTCAGGAACAACCGCCCTTGATCTTTGTTTAAAAGCATATGGGATTAAAGGTGGGGAATTGATAACTACAGCTTTTACATTTGTATCTGATGCCATAGTCGGTGAATGGAATGGTATGGATGTAACCTTCGGGGATATTGATAAAGATACTTTTTGTCTTGATCCTAATAGCTTGGAAGTTACAGATAAGACTAAGGCGATTATTGCAGTTGATAGTCATGGCCGACTGGCTGATATTGATGGGATTAGACAAAAAGCAAGACAGGATATAAACGGGTGTGGCTATACTTGCCCTTTGATTATAGAAGATGCGGCTCATGCCATGTATACGCCTGAGGCTGGGAAAAAAGGCGATATTACTATCTGGTCGTTCCAAGCAGTTAAATCACTCCCTGCTGGTGATGGCGGGATGATAACTACCAATGACGATAAAATATACAAAAGATTAAGAACACTTACCTGGCTTGGAGTTGAAAAGAGTACTTATGAGCGGGCAGACTTGAAAAAGTATAGTTGGGATTATGATATAACCCAAGCAGAAGGAATAAAGGGATATATGAATGATCTAACTGCGGTTATTTGTTTATCACAATTGGAGAGATTGGAAGAGATGACAGCCAAACGCAGGGCAATTCAAAGTTGCTACAATGAAGCATTTAGAGAGATGAAGCAGATTGAGTTGCCGGTATTTTCCCATACTTGCCAATACTACACTATGAAATGCAAAGATAGGGATAAGTTATCAGATTATCTTGCAGACAATGGTATTGCAACAAGTGTTCACTTCAAGCCACTATCAGAGATGACTTATTGGAAAAAGGCCGTTAAAAGACCGTTGCCAGTAACTAGCACTGTTTGGTTGGAATTGCTAACATTACCAGTACATCAAGCCTTAACATGGAAGGAAGTAGAATATATAATTAAAATGGTTAAAAAATTCTATGAATAACATTTTACTCACCGGCGGTGGTGGCGTATTAGGTACAGAGTTTAAGAAATATATCAGTTGTGATGCACCAACTCATAAGGAATTTGATATAACTAAGTTTAAGAAAAAGCAGGATTATAAAGTTGTTATCCATTCTGCGGCATATACAGATTTAATTAAGGCGGAAACAGATAAACAGACTTGTTTTAAAGTCAATGTTCATGGAACATACAATTTAGTTAAAGCCTTCCAAAACTCTTATTTCATCTATATATCAACTGAGTATGTAAAAAACCCAGTAAACTTCTATTCTTATACCAAGTTATGGGGAGAAGAGATAGTAACCAGGTATGCAAAAAATTATTTAATAGTGAGAACTTTATTCAAGCCTAGACCTTTTCCTTATGAATTTGCTTTTTACGATCAATATACAACTGGTGATTATGTAGATGTAATATGCCCTATGATAGTGAAAGAGATATTAAAGAATAGAACCGGGTATGTAGATTTGGGTACTGAAAGAAAAACAATCTTGGATTTGGCAAAACAAACTGTACCAGATATAAAATCAATTAGTGTATCAGACATAAAAAGCGTTAAATTACCAAAAGATTATCGGTAATTTCTTTGACTTCAGATAGTTTTATCTTCTAATCTTGGGTTATGAACTTCTCAAAGGAAAATGGGGTTTATGCTCCTGAATATTATGCGTTGAAAAGAGAAAAAAACCGCCTGGAAACTTCTGATATTTTTCGTCAATATCAAAAACCGCTTTTAAAATTAGTTAATAGTTGGGGCGGGCGGTTGCTTTTGGGAATGAGGAAGGAAATAAAAAATAAAAAGATACATTCAATTACTCCTAATACTTGGACAGAACGATTAGATAACGGATCAATAAGAGCAACAATCAGGGGATATGATTTATTCACTAAAAAGTTATATTATCCAATATTATTATCATTACAATATAATAAGGCTAAAGAGCTTCTACGGTCTGAAAGAAACAGTTTCCAATATGCCTACTTAGCTCAATACGCTTCACTTTTGGGATATTTTGGTTTAACTGGAATATTATCTAAAACTTTACCTTTATTTATTGGTGGTTCAGGTGATCCTATTTATGCTAGTTCTGGTAACGGACATTTAGAAGAAAATGATGCAAATTGGACAACTGCTAGAAACAGTGCTAGTGCTGAAGCATATAGTCAGGCGACAGGAATTATTTTTGCTTGTTCTTATAGATATGGTAATTATGGTATTTATAGAGGATTTTTTCCTTTTGATACTTCTGGTATTGGATCAGGAGCAACAGTAACAAATGCTGTTTTATCTTTATGTGCTACTGGTAATAAATGGGATCAACTTTCAGCTTCAATAGTGATTACAGGATCAACACAAGCTAGTATTTCTTCTATTTCTCTTGATGATTTTAATAATATTACTCTTGATTCACCAACTGAATATGCTTCAAGAATGACATTAGCTAATTGGAATGCAACAGATGGAACTTATAATAACTTTACTTTTAATGATGATGGTAAAAATGCAATAGATCCTGAAGGTAATACCAAAATATGTACCAGAAATTCTCTTGATGTAGATAATACTACACCTTCTCCAGATACATATTTAAATAGAGTTGATTGTTATTCTTCAGCACAATCTGGAACTGATAAAGACCCAAAATTAGTTGTTACTTATACTACCGGTTCAGCCAGCGCTTCTCCTTCTGCTACCCCTTCAGTATCAATCTCACCTTCCCCATCTATTTCAGTTAGTGCCACGCCTTCGGTGTCAGAAAGCGTAAGCGTCAGTGCTTCACCTTCAGTTTCTATTAGTCTATCTTTGTCAGCTAGTCCTTCGGTATCAGCTAGTGTTTCTATATCAGCAAGCCCTTCTGTATCGATATCTAAAAGTCCATCTATTTCTCCATCAATATCAGTTAGTGCAACTCCTTCAGTATCAGCATCTGTATCAGTGTCAGCAACACCGAGTGTTTCCGTTAGTTTAAGCCCGTCGGTAAGTGCAAGCGTTTCAGTATCTGCTACTCCATCAGTAAGCGAGTCTGTCAGCATAAGTTTATCTCCAAGCGTTTCTGCTTCTGTGAGTGAATCTGTATCAGAATCAGCCACGCCTTCAGTATCAGCAAGCATAAGTGAATCTGCTACTCCATCAGTTTCAGCTAGTGTATCCGAATCATTAAGTCCATCAGTTTCAATAAGCTTAAGCCCTTCTGTATCTGCCAGTATAAGCGTCAGTCTTTCACCTTCTGTAAGTGAATCAATATCAATATCATTAAGTCCATCTATATCAGTTTCTTTATCTGCCAGTCCTTCGCCAAGTTCTGGGTTTGCAGATTATACCAAAGGTAATTATGCAGAATTACCAGCTAATGATGATGATTTAGAAGAACCATATTCTGCCGGTGATATTGCTAATGTAGCGACTAAAAATGATGAATATGTAGGACAGACTGGATTTTTGGAATATATGATCCATCAGTATAAAAACTTTGTCGGCGATCAACCATCTTGTCAACTTGAATGGGAAGGCCAGACAACTTTTGCACCAACTTCATCAACTGTCTATTTACAGATATATAACAGAATAACCCCAGGCTGGGAAACAGTAGATAGTGATAATTTTTCTAATGCCAGTACAGATTTTGTTTTGAAAGCAGACATAGCAGATTTAACTGATTATAAAGATGCAAGTAATGTGATAAGTTCAAGGATTTATCAATTAGCGGGATAAATTATGGCAATCGGATATGATACAAGTACCAATTCAGGTATAAAAAGTGATATTACTTCACCTTTTACTTTTACATGGTCGCATACTTGTACTGGTAGTAATCTTCTTTTAGTTGTTTCAGTAGTACATGACAACGATCAAACAATAACTGGAGTTACTTATAACGGTGTTTCTATGATAGAAATACCTGAGAGTCCTCAACTTAATGATAATGGACAGGTAAGTCTTTTCTATTTAGCTAATCCTGATGATGGTGCTAATAGTATTGTTGTAACGGAAAGTTCTGCTTTTTCGAATACTTATGGTATGGCAGTTTCTCTTACAGGAGTAGATCAAGATAACCCATTAGATGATAGTAATGGAGGCATTGTTGATGATTCTGATGGTATTTCAACATCTGTTGTAACTGTATCTGATAATTGTTGGATTGTAGATGTTGTTGATTCAGCATTAGGATTATTTACTTTAACTTCCAGTCAGACTACAAGACAAAGTATTTCTTTATATGTTGGTAATTATGCAGGAATGTCTACTTATGGGCCTAAAACACCTGCTGGATCTCAAGCTATGGCATGGAATGATGGTGGAGAGGCTGGTACTCCTGATTGGAGTCATGTTGTTGCTTCATTTAAGCCATTTGTTGAAGGTTCAGCATCTTTATCCCCATCTATTTCAGTTAGTTTAACACCGTCTGTATCGGTATCATTATCTAAATCACCTAGCCCTTCGGCAAGCATTAGTGCAACTCCATCTGTATCTATAAGTAAAAGTCCATCAGTATCAGCTTCGGTATCAGTTAGTTTAAGTAAAAGCCCTAGCCCTTCGGTATCTTCTAGTATATCTATTTCTGCTACTCCTTCAGTATCTGAATCTGTATCATTATCTTTATCACCATCAATTAGTGTGTCTGCCACTCCATCAAGCAGTGTATCTGCGACACCATCAGCATCAGTTAGCAAAAGTCCGTCGGTATCAGCTTCAATATCTGCAAGTGTCAGCGTTTCAGCCACGCCGTCAATATCAGTTAGTTTATCTGAATCATCCAGTCCTTCGCCAAGTCCTGAAGAAAGATCACTTAATACTGATTATTGGGCGGTTACTTTCCCAGGATCTTCGGCAAGTCCTAGTCCAAGTGTATCAATTTCTTTATCACCATCTGTTAGTGAATCTGTCTCTATATCTTTATCAAAATCGCCTAGCCCTTCTGTATCAGTTTCTTTAACACCTTCTGTTTCGCAATCATTAAGCCCTTCTATTTCTGTTAGTAAAAGTCCTTCTATTAGTGCCAGTATATCGGTATCTGCCAGTCCTTCGGTAAGCGTTAGTTTTTCTCCAAGTATTTCTAAATCTGCATCACCATCAATATCTGTTTCAGCAACTCCATCTGTATCGGTATCTGCCAGTCCTTCGGTATCAGCATCAATAAGTGAATCAATTAGTTTATCACTATCACCATCTGTCAGTGCTTCTATCTCTGTCAGTTTAAGCCCTTCGGTATCGGTTTCAGTTAGCTATAGTGCATCAGTTTCGCTTACACCAAGCGTTAGTGAAAGTTTATCCCCATCTGTATCTGAGTCGTTAAGTGCAAGTTTGACTCCTTCTGTATCAGTTAGTGCCACGCCTTCGGTATCTGAAAGTGCATCACCTTCTATATCGGAATCTGCAACTCCCTCAGTGTCTGCCAGTGTATCTGCATCTGCTACGCCTTCAATATCAGAAAGTCTAAGTCCATCAGTGTCTATCTCTTTATCTCCTTCGGCAAGCGAATCTGTATCAATTTCATTAAGCCCCAGCGTATCAGCTTCAATATCTGCCAGTCTGAGTCCATCAATATCAGCTAGTGTATCCGAATCTTTAAGTCCTTCTATATCTATAAGTGCAAGTCCTTCGGTGTCGGCATCTGCCAGTCCTTCAGCCAGTATGTCAGCATCACCTTCTATAAGTATCAGTCTTTCACCTTCGGTATCGGAAAGTTTAAGCCCATCTGTATCGGAATCTATATCTGTAAGTGCCAGTCCTAGTTTCTCTGTAAGTGCTAGCCCCTCAATTAGTCCTAGTGTATCTGCCTCTGTTTCTATATCGTTAAGTCCTTCGGTATCAGTTTCAAAAAGCCCTAGCATATCTGCTTCAGTTTCCGTATCGGCAAGTCCATCATCAAGCGTTAGTCCATCTCCATCTCCTCCTGTTTGGGAAGATAAATATTCAGCATCAACAAGTACCTGGATAGATAAATATAAAACTTGGAGAAAGTAGCGTTACAATAGTTTTATCTGCTACTTTTAGTTTATGGGAAACAATGGACAATTTAAAAAAGGTTAAAGAAAGGATGGTGAATTAAATTGGCAGTTTTTGAAATAAAAAGTTTTACAGGACTATCAGACTATGAGGATAAAGGTATCAATGGTGCGTTTAAGTTCGGTGCAAATCTTGATGTTAGAAAAGATATTGATAGTTTATCTTCAGGACAGGATTTAGTTGATGAGGGAGTTTTAGACAGCAGATCACCTTCGTTGTCAGTTTCACCATCAGCTACACCATCTGAAAGCCCTTCTTTCTCCCCAAGTGCCAGTTCCAGTCCTACCCCCAGCCCTTCTGCAAGCGTTAGCCCGTCAGCTTCAGTTTCTTTATCCCCAAGTGTTACTGTTTCATCTTCTATCAGTCCTAGCCCTTCTCCATCAGCAGGTTTGACTACTGTGTTTGAAGATTTAATCAGATTCTTTGTTCAATGTTCAGACGGATATACTTATGGTTTTGGATCTACAGGATGTATTTACAGGCGTGATGCAGATGCATACTGGCAGAGAGTATATAAAGATTCAGATGGTGCTATTAAAGGGGCAGAAGAATTACCGTCAGATACTGGTGTAACTTATCTAGTTTGGGCTACTGATACTAAGGTTAAGAAAAAGAAAATACCCGGACAATCTGATTGGAATGATGTTGAGATTGTCGGACAGAATTTAACATCTTCAGACTGGCACACAATGAAACAAGTAGGTGGTGCTGTATATATTTCTAATGGGCCATATTTGGCTATGGTTGGCTATGATGGCTCTTATACCAATGAAGCCCTTGATCTGATACCTGGTAATATTGCCAGAACCATAGTTGAAAGAAATGGTAGAGCTATTATCGGCACAGCAAGGGCTTCAGATCTAACAAGAGGGGTAAATGGTGCAATAGATGCAGAAGTGCCACTGGCCCAGGTTGGAGATGGAGAGATATATTTTGCAGATGGTAATAGTTCTATTCCTGTTAAAAGTTTCCCAGGTGGTGGAAAGGTAAACCCAGGCGGGGTATGTAATAAAATAAATCAGGTAAACTTTTTTGAATGGGAACAGACTGCTTTGTCTTGGATTGATAAACAGACTGTTGGTAATCTGGCCCTGTTTGCAGTTTATGATGCAGATGCAGGTACGGGTGGGATCTACAGTTATGGAAGATTAAACAAAAACAAGCCATTTGTAATGAATTTAGATTATCAGCTAGATGCAGACGAACTGGGGGCGATAACTGATGTTGAGGGTACAACCTTAGTTTCCTATCAAGATGGGACTGATTTTGGGGTAAAGGCTACAGACCCTGATAATAAAGCTACAGCTATCTATGAAAGTCTTGATTTAAAATCACCAGTTAAAAAACCTGCAAACATAAGTGGTTGGAAGTATGTGGAAGTATTCTGTAATCCGTTAGTTTTACATACCAGTATAAATTGCTGGTATAGGGTGAATAAAAGTGGTGATTGGGTCAGGGCTTATATGGAGAATGGTTCGGCGGCTTTTGAGTCAGAAAGAGAGAAAAAGGGAGTATTCTTAATCGGTGCAGAAGGGGAAATATTTGAAGTAAGAATAGGTCTTAATCCCTATATCAATACCAGCCCTTCTGTATATCGTATACGGATATACTTTGATTAAATGGCTGATGATAAAGTCTATACACCAGAAGTAGTTGCAGATGTCGGTTTTCCTACCAGTGAAACTATTGATAGTTCAGTATCACAAACTACAGGTAATGATACATATTCCCCGCAGACTACTAAAGCAACAAGTTTTCCTAAGAAAATAATAGCCCAAGAAACTATCGGCAGTGCCTTAAATACCAAGTCAAGAAAGATACTGGCAGACTTTGAGTTTACTGAAACTGGTGCTATCAGTATCGGTAAGTATACTAATGGCGTATCTGGTGATATAAGGATTAGCCCTAATGGTATTACCGCAAGAGATAGTGCAGGATTAACTACTTTTGCTATTGATGGAGATACAGGAAATGCTACTTTCAAGGGTACTATACAGGCAGAAACAGTTATAGGCGGTGCTGTAGTTGTCGGTGATAATAATGTTGTTATAGATGGAGAGAATAAAAATATCATTGTAAATGATGGAGATAATGACAGGATTCTAATTGGATATCAGCAAGGTGGCTTCTAATGGCTGATGATTACGGAATAAAAATAAGCAAAGAAGGATATGATGTTAAAACTACTTCTGTTGAAAACTTAATAATGACATCAGTTTATAATTTATTGAAAACAAAACTTGTTGGAACTTATGATGGAGTTGGAACTGTAGCACATGGTTTAAGTTATACACCAATATATATATCAAGAACTAAAGGCGGAACTCTGGAAAGAATGTCTTTTAATTCTAATGCAAGTATTGATAGTACAAATTTAAACTTAGAGGGTTTATTGATAAAAAAGTATTATATTTTTTATCAGCAAGCAATATAAATGGGCGATTATGGAATTAAAGTAACTAATCCTGGTTATGATATCTCCAGTACAGAACCTAGAGATTATATTATAAACTCTGCTTATGGAACTGTTAAAAACGCTTTGACTGGATCGGGAACAGTTACTGTTCCTGCTAGTTCCTCTGTAACAGTTACTATCGCACATGGGCTATCTTTTATTCCACTTTGTTTATTCTATACAGAACTTAGCTCAGGATCTGGAAAATATTTTTTAGGGGCAGTAAGGCTAACTACTCCAGATGCAGATGCAGGTAATATTTATGTTAATAATAGTCTTGATGGTGATGGCAATCCAATAAATACTTATGTTGATGCAACTAACCTAGTAATAAGTTATCGTAACGTAGCAGGTTCAGATGAAGATATAGATTATTTCTATGTAATTTTTGGTGATTCAGGGAGTTAAATATGGGTGATTATGGAATCAAAGTAATGAAAGAAGGCTATAGTATTAACGATACTGATATAAGAAACATATTATTATCTTCAAAATATAATATGCTTAAATATCATATTGATACTACAGGAAACTTAACTGTTACTGCTGGAAACACATCAGGATCAATAAATTTTGCACATAGTCTTGGATATATTCCGATATTTTTAGCTTATGTGCAACATAGTTGGGTTGAATCTGTTGAAAGAGAATTGCCTTTTGGAAGATCGCCTCAACCATTGATAGAAACTGCTTATGCTGATAGTACCAATGTAACTTGTAGAGTAAATATGACAGCTCAACCAGCAGATAAAACTTTTGTATTTAGAGTTATAATATTTAAAGATAAAATCTTATAGGAGATTTATGATTATTTTTTATCAGAAAAGTACAGGTAAAATTATTGGAGTTATAAATGGTAGAGTACATGATAAAAATACCTTAGAAAAAGTTATGATAAAACCAGGTAATATTCCTGATAATGATATTGGTAAATATATAGTTCCTTTTGTTAATAACAATAGCAAAGAATTACTGCCAGATGTTCCATTCAGTGATTTAATTCTTGATTTTGAAAATGGGAAAAAGAATATTTACGATTATAAGTTTAATTTAGATAATAACGAACTTCTAAAAATTGACTTAATATAGTTTTGTTTGCGATTATCTTATTATGGATTCTCTAAGTGATATTCGCACAGCTATCAGATCAGATCTTAATGTATCAGACTCAAGCTCACTATATCCTCAGACTACAATAGATTTAGCAATAAATCGAGCACATATTAAAGCTACTCGCCTTTTTAATTGGCCTCAACTTATGGATGCCAAAAAGACTTCAACTCAAAGTGCTATTGAAAACTATGACTTACCGACAACCTGGTCGCCTGATTCAGCATGGCGGTTGGAAGTTGACGACTCAATGTATGGTGAAGATCCAGACGGATCGCCAATGGATTTTAACGACTATCTTTTATGGAAAGAAGATAATACTGGAAGTGATGATAAAAAATGGACAGTGCATGGTAATCAGTTATTTATTTACCCAACACCGACAAGTGCCGGGGATTACAATATCAGCGTCTGGGGTCAGAAGAACGCCACTGAACTTACTGATGATACTGATACAACTATATTCTCTTATGCTATGCCTGAAGGGAATGAAGCAATATTATTGGAAGCATTGGCAATACTAAAGAAAAAAGGTGAGAACGATAAAAGTGGTCAAATGGTATCAGAAGAAGCAAAACAGATACTTATTGTTGCATATAAAAAGATCAGATCTGCAAGAGCAAAATACGAAAAGACACAGCCATTTTTGGAAGTTCCTGATATGTTTGGCAAGACATCTACTGATGATTTAATAGGGAGGTTTTAATGGCAGGAGTTTATTCACCAGATCAATTAGGGATTAAACCGCCTTCTGGTGGTTTTCAAGAGGGTGGCTGGTACTCTGGCCGCCAATATTGGGGTGGTACTTTATCAGATCCAGGTTCTATACATCCTCAATCTAATCAAGTAGGTGCAGGTCAATTAGTATCTCAGGAAGTAAACGCCCAGAGTGCGGCACAACAGAATACAACTCCACAGCAGTTAGAGTCATACCTTCAACAGCAACGACAGCAATCAGCCAGCGTGCAACCAACAGCACAATATACCCCGGGCGGTATGAGTCAACAGTCAAGCTCTGGTGCTTCAGAACCGACAACCATGCCTTCATTTACACCCCAGGAAACTCCTAACTTGCCTGAAATGTATAAGAGTCTTATTCAGGAGTCTGGAATATCTAATCTTGAAAGCCAGTATTCTGATATGGAAAAACAATATATAGAAGCTAAGGGAAAGATTAACGATAATCCGTTTTTATCAGAAGCAACTAGGGTGGGTAGAGTAGCCAAGATAGAACAGTTATTTAATGAAAGAACAGCAAATATTAAAGGTGATATTGCTACCAAAAAAGCTGATATTGAAACACAGCTTAATTTACAGACTAAACAGTTTGATATTAACTCCCAGGTGGCACAACAAGCATTAAGTCAATTTAATACCTTGTTAGGTCTTGGGGCATTGAATAACGCCTCTGGTGAGGATATAGCCGCCATTACCAGAACCACAGGGATATCAAGTAATATGATCCAGAGTGCTATACAGGCTAATAAGGATAAGGATGTTAAAACTCAGATGGTAACTTCAACTGGTGAGAATGGGGAAATGTTTGCAGTATTATTAAATTCAAATACAGGCGAGATTATAAATAAGACAAGTCTTGGAGTAATAGGGAATGTGCAAGGCGGAAGTGGAAGCTCGACAGCAACGAAAGCTCAAGAAGAAGAAGAAAATACTAATAACCTTATTATGAGTATAACTAATAATAATAATCTTCGTGCCTTAGTAGAAGCATTTAGCGGTGCATTATCTATTGATGATATTTACAGACTATATAATATGTATAGCCCATTTGGTAAAGCAAGAGAAACGCTTGCAGAAGTAAAACAAGGAAAATTTAAAACATAATCTATGTATGATAATTCAACCGTTAGGAAATCCCCAAACAGGAAAAACTACAATCAGTCAGCCTACTCAGAGTTTTACTAAGACAGGTATTATTCAGCCATTAGCAAAACCAGTTAAAAAAGTATCTACTACAATATCAAAACCTCAGCCAGTAGCAACTAAACAATCGTTTATTTCTCCAGTTCCGCAATCTCAACTAATAATAAATCAGCAAGCAAGCAAAGGGCCACTTGATAGTGTATTCAGTACACTTGGTAAAGTTAAAGAAAAGGCAGGTAATTTAGTAGATAGTATCTTTGGTAAAAAGTATGTTTCCCCGATACCAGATAGGGATATAGTTAAACCTTCTCTTATTTCCAAAGCTACTAAGACAGTTTCAGACTTGAATAAAAAACTTGGTCCTATTCTTTTTAGCAACCCAATAACTCCTATGCCAACTGAATATACAGATATTACCGGGAAACTATTACCGGGGGTTGAACCAACAGCAGGGAAGTTTGTAGCAGGTTTAATTGATGATGTGCTTATGGCTCTTGTTCCTTCTGGTCATGTTTCTCTTAAAGCTGGCAGGAATATTTTAAAAGAGGGATTAAATATTGTTAAAGGGATTAAAACAGCCACAGCATTTACCGCTTTTCAGGGGTTATTAAAGGTAATGAAAGAGGAAGAAATAACTACCACAGATTTGCTTGTTTCTGGGGGGATAGGTTTTCTTTTAGGTGCTTTTGAACCTCAAGTGATGGTGGGTTATCCTAAAACTGATATAGCTAATGCTAAAAATATCTTAAAAAATTATGGTTTTAAATCTACTGAATTTAAAAACCCAGAGATATTAAAGGATAAGTTCAGAACAGTTGTTAAAGAATTACACCCTGATAAAGGCGGAAATGCTAAAGAGTTTTCTGTTTTTGTTGACTCATACAATAAAGTAACTTCTGCGGGAATTGACAGCAAGTGGGGATTGCCTGATGTTACCGCTTGGATAAATAAACTTTGGGATAAGCAGGGTAAAACCAGTGATGAGCTATATCGTCAAGCCAATGCCACTTTTAAAACATTCTTGGAAAAGATTGTTGGTAAGGGAAGTAAGTCAATGGAACTTGCACCAAAATCAGTCGGGGATATTGTTGTAAATAGCAACTTGGAAAACACCGAGCTTGGCAAAATAATGATGAAGCTTTCTTTTCAGGCAGAAAAACAAGGGAAAAACTTAGTTATTAGTGAAATTGATAAAAGCATTAAAGGGGATAATATAGCAAAAACTCCAGAGGGTACTACTATCGGAGTCAGGATTGTTGATCCCACAGAAAATGTAAATAAACCGCCTAAAGAGATTACCGCAAAACCCACTCCCCTACCAGAGAAAAAGGCAGTAGGGGATAAGGGGGGAGTAACCAAACCCACCACACAAGGCGGGGTGGGGGAGATGGGGAAACTTTATCATGGCTCATCAATCCCGATAAATCCAGATTTTAACAATCCTAAAGGAATGGCATTTACTTTAAATAAAAGTTTTGCTGATGAAAGAGGAGCAATAAATCCTAATCATGTAACTTTAGAATATAAATTAAATCCTAATGCAAAAATATTGGATGCCCAAAAATTGCCGGCAGATATTTTAGATAAATTTAATAAAGGAGATGAATCTCTGGCAGTAAAATATGCAAGGAATAATGGTTTTGATGCTATTGATTTTAGAAAAACTGATACCAAAATCGGGACTGAAAATGAAGCAGAAATAAGAGTTGTTTCTCCAAATGCAGTTATTCCTGTCTCCCAACTCCCAAAGGCTCAGGGGGTGGTACAACAACCAGTAACCGACTTAGCCCAGGAAGCAAGGAAGTATAAGAGTGCGGAAGAGTTTGTGAAGGCACAACCAACTTATTACAGAGGGGCTACATCAAATAAACTTGGTGGCAATAATGGCAGGGGAACTTTCCTAACCACTGATCCAAGCTATGCAAATATCTTTGCTGGTAAAACTGGTAGTGTTACTGAATACAAGGTTGATCCTAGTAAGTTAAATACACAAAAGTCAGTTGCTTCGCTAAATGAACAGGTGGCAAAAGAACTCTGGGAGTTTACTGATGAGGTAGTAGAACAACCGCAAAACTTTAGGTCTGAAATAGAAGCCCTAAAAGCCAAGGGTATTAACGCTATTGAGAGCTATGATGGCAGGCAACTTTTAGTATTAGATGACAACCTGGTCAAGACCAAATCCCAACTCACAGACATCTACAACCAAGCTACTAAACAACCATTAAGCGAAGTTGCTAAACCAGTAACTAAGGAAGTTAGAGCTGAATTACAAAAACAAACACAAGCAATAATTTATGAGTCTGAAACACAAGATCAGGCAGTTAAAGCAGTAGAAAATTTTGTTAAAGATACACTTAAAAGCAAAAGCGGTAAAGAGCTAAAAGCAATTAGAGCAGAGTTATCAAGACAAATGTTTAAACTTGCCGGGGCTGATTCTGGTAATTGGAAAAAAGATTATGCTCTTTTTCAAATGGCAAGATCTAATCCAGAAGTAAGTAATTTAATAGAGCAGATTGAATTAGGAATTGATGATATAGATAATTCTTCTAACCCTCCTAAAGAAATGGAAACTAAAGTTAGTAAAGAAGTTGATGATTTTGTAAATTATTTAAATGCCAAAGGCGGGGAAGAAGGCTTTATCAATATACCCAAACTTAAAAAGCCAGACCTGGAAGCATTAAGATCAGTGGCTAAAAAATTAGGCACAAGGGAAGAACAGATCGGGGAAGATGCCTTCTGGCAACAGGAGTTATTCAAAGCCAAGAGAGAAACTAATATTAGGGATATTACTTTGGAAGTACAGGAGAAGTTTGCCCCAGAGATAATGGTAAATGTATTAAGTAAAATCCCCTACATTGACAAAGACGCCGCAGTTCGTATTTCAAGGTCTATACAAAGATTAAACTTTGTTAAAGAGAAGAAACGCCAACAATTACTTTATAAAACTGCTTCGGCTATAAAAGGAATTGAGAACGGCAAACCTGTATTTGGCACTAAAATCCAGAAGGTGTTAGATGATGGCACAATCAAAGAAGATTGGAGATACACCCCACAGGAAGCAAAGATATTATGGGAAAAACTAACCCTAAAGGAAAGAAAGATATTAAGAGATTATATTACCCCGATTGAAAATGCTAAGACTATATTCTCAAGAGAATTATTAAAACAGAAAGCAGGACTTGAAAAAGGGGTAGAAGGATATATCCATAAGTTTTATGAGGATAAAGTCGGAGATAGGTTTAAAAAGATATTCTTTAAATTCAGGAAAGCTGGCCCGACTAAAACCAGAACCAGGGTAATAAACCCGGAAACAGGCAAGGTTGAGGAACTGAAAGGGAATGTAGAGAACTTTGAGAAGGCGGTTATCAAGCAGATGGAGAATGTAACCAATGCTGAGGAATACAACAAGTTTATCCAGACTTGGCAGGATTTACTAACAGAACCACTAGATGAAAAGAACCCATTGAAAAAAGGCTGGGTAGAGGTAAGGGGAACATTAAAAACAGGGATACCGACAGACAAGCCGAGAATATTTAAAACAGATGAAGGCTATGGTATTGCCCCCCAAGTCAGACGACAAACACCACTGGCTATAAAAGAAATGTATATGAAAGAGATGGGAGATCTAAGCGAGTCGTTTGCTTTGACTAATGCGATTAAATCAGTTGGAAGATACTGGCAGGGTAATGTTTTAATCTATCCTGGTACTGCCGCCACTAATGCTATATCAGGTGGTATTCAATATGGAACTAAGATTATCAATGACTTTTATAAAGAAGGAGTATTCGGGGGTAACTTCAAACCATTTTTCTATGATATTTATTCTTTGGTTGATGCTATCAATCCGTCAACTGTTGAGAAGTTAAGACCTGAGCTTATCGGGGCTAAGGTAAATATTGCCACACAATTTGGCAAGCCTGAAAACATTGTTGATAAGGCAATCAGTATCGGGCTTACCCCTTTTGGCATGGTAGAAACTTACTGGAAAAGAGTAATCGCAGATGCCACCCTAAGAAGTATGGGGAAAAAGCCGGAAGATATTTTGACAAACTATGAAACATTTAAAAAAGTAAGTAAGGAATCTGATATTTATGGATATAACTATTCCAATATCCCACAGATGCTGGAAAAATGGCGTGGATCAATGCTAGGGGCTTGGATATATCCTTTTGCTACCTATCCATATAAGTATGCCAGATTTATAGACAGATACACTACAGGGGCTGTAGGTGAGATTTTTAAAGGTAATAAGAAAGATGGTTTTGCAAGACTATTAACCGTTGCTACAATTGCCTCTTTGATCTACTTCTGGCAACATAGTAAGGAAGAAAAAGTCGGGGAGTATGTTGATGAAATGAAGTATCCTGGTGAGTTTGATAAGACCGGGAGAATAAAAATTGGAGAAACAGATACAAAAGAAAGTTATCTTAGGATAGTTAAATACCCCTGGTTTAATTTTATGAATGTTATGCAATCAGGGGCAGATGTTTTAAAAGGACAAAAGGAAAAAGGTATAAAGGAAATATCAGGAATAGGCCAGGAGTTTATTTCAGAAGGCCCACTTATGACTGTAACTGATCTTTTACTTGGTAAGACTGATAAGTTTTCTATGTATAAAGAGAAAAGCGTTATGTGGGGAGAAACAGTAAAATCATTTATCCCTGCATTTAGAATAAATGAATCAATGAGTATGCTAATAGACCCTGAAAAAACTAAACAAGTTACCTTCCAACAGGCAATAGAGAGAGCTTTATATATTAAGCCTACAGGGGAGATAAGGACTGGGTATAACGATAAAGAATTACAATATAACAAAGAAGAAGAATTTTTGAAGTTTGTTGCCGGGGTAAATATCAGATCAATAGACAGGAAAGAATACGAACAGGCTAAGGCACAGGTAATTCAGAATATGGTATATAGGATTGAAGAAAATGAGAATATTACTCCAAAAAGTAAACAAAGAGGGATAGATATTTTAAAGATATTCGGAGTGAATAAGAATCAATATGAGAAATATTTAGAAGATAGAAAAAACAGAATGTCAGCCAGTAGAAAGAAATAATTTGACAGATAATTAAATTTGATACAATAAAACTATGAAAGCTATTTGTTTATCAGCAGGGCATTATACTAATGATCCAGGTGCAATTTCAGGAAGCCTTATAGAGAGAGATCTTACTATTAAAATAACTAATAGATGTGCAGATATTATCAGAAAACACAGCATTGATGTATTACAAGTTCCTGATGATATTGATTTAGTTCCGACTATCAACTGGATTAACTCCAGAGCTACACAAATAGAATTATGTGTAGAGATCCATATTAACGCCGGTGGCGGTCATGGGATGGAAACTTGGTATTATAAAAATTCTTCAGAGTCTAAAAAACTAGCCACTTTTATCAATGATGCTTGTGTTGCTGAAACAGGATTAGCAAATCGTGGTGTAAAAGATGAGTCAACTAACCAATGGGGCAAACTTGGATTTGTGCATGATACCTTACCACTTGCTTGTTTAACAGAATGTGGCTTCATAGACGGTGATTATGACTACCTTTCAGTTGATGAAAATCTAACTAGATTAGCTAAAGGGGTTGCAAGAGGAATTATTAGCTACTTAGGTAAAAAATGGACACCAGAGTTACTCAATCCTGTTGCTGAAACGCCAGTTTTAAATAATAAAGAGCTTGAAAAAGCTCTATCCGACTTACAAAACTTAAAAGATAAAGTTAAAAAGGCAGTAGAGATATTAAATAGTTAGCAGTACCTTGACATAAGTAGTGGCAGTAGATACAATAAAAATATGACTGATAGGCCATATTATATTACTTGTAAAAAATGTGGATTGACACTCAATACTTCTAATTATTCAAGAAAATTTTGCAACTCTTGTTTAGAAATTGGTTATAACAGAACTTATTATCGGAATAAAAAGATTGCTTTGCAAAGAGATGATAATAAATGCCAATGTTGTAAAACAAAAAAAGATTTGTTGGCACATCACATTGATTGTTTTAAATCAAACAATTCTATTACAAACTTAATAATTCTTTGTTCTCAATGCCATCATCATTTACATTCTAAATATACAAGGGAAGAACTACGCCGAAGTAATATTTATAAACTGTTTCCTAAGAAAATCACTCATGGTTTATTTGGGAAAAGGTTTAATAAACCTGTTTTTAATAATGTTATTTTTAATAGTAAGTTTATTAAAAAAAGATTCTATAGAAACAAAAAAAGTTTGTAGTTGATAAATGAAATGGTACAAAAAAGTCAAAAAACTATTGAAACAACTCTTAATAAAGCCATCGCCATCATTAGTGGTGCAGTACTCGTTGGTGTGGTTGGCGGTCTTTTTGCTGGCATCAATATTCTTAATACCGATCATTTTGTACTTATTAACAATTCTAATGCTATAGAACGGATAGAAAAACAGGAGATAGCATCATTGAATAAAAATAAACTTGATAAAGCTGAATTTGATTTGCAGATAACTAATTTGAATACACGTCTTGATAATATCCAAGATGGGTTAAATACACTTTTAAGATTACATTTACAAAACTAGGAGGTATTCATGGGCGGTTCAAGAATTATTCTGCCACCATTTCCAAAGCCAAGCGTTACAGCATTACTGGAAGCATTAAAAGAGGGCGGGAGGTTAGTATTATTAGCAACCTTGCCGACCATAGTAGCTGGATTATCTATAACTACCGGGGAGATAGCGGTAAACTGGCTGATAATAAGAAATTTAGCTCTTGTTGAAGCCATCGTTTTTATTCTGAAAATGTTAGATAAAGGAAAATATATCTATTCAAAAGAAACGGAAACTAATGCCAAAGGCGTATTGCCTTTTTAAATGGAATTATTAACCAGGCGTGAGCTGTTTCAATTAGCATTTGGAGGATTAGTACCTGATGGTGAATCTACCATGTCAGCTAAAGACAAAGAGCAAGATCAAAGGCTTTCTACAGTTGAACAGTTGGTTACTACTGTTGCTGATGTTATGGATAATAATACTATTATCTTTGATGCTAGGATTACCAGACTTGAAGGGCTAGTTTGGGAAGTAGAACCGCCAAAGGGCGAGAAAACAAAAGTATGAAAGGAGGATAATATGGAAAAACATGGCGTACATACTAATTATTTAGACCATTGTAGGGATCAGGCGATTGCCGAGGCTGGAAGAATGGCCGCCAGAGGGTTTAATGCCAGAGCATTAAATGAACATATACGGGCGGTTGATAGACAATTGGAAGCAGGTAGCTTGCCGGACATGACAGTAGATGAGGCATCAAGGCAGGTTGAACAGCTAGAACAGGGCTGGAACATAACACCAGGGCCGAAAGAACATATTGTATTTGATGGTGTTGGGATAGCTTAAAAGTGATATAGTTTGTGGCAGTTGACAAATTATTTTTATTTGTTTATTGTTTAGTTGTGATACACCCGGTTTATATAATATTTACAAAATAGCAGAATTAGAGCTTTATTTCTGGGGTTCGTGTTTTCCTCTAACCGGGTGGCACGAACCCCTATTTTGTAAAGCTATGAATAATAAACGGCCAAAACAGACAGACATAGTTTTATCCTTTCTTAGAGAACGAGGAGAACGAGGAGTTTTTAATTATGAATTTGTTAATTTAATGCCACCAATTTTTAGGTATTCAGCCCGTATTTTTGAACTTAGGCAGGAAGGATACGATATTAGAATGGTTAAAGTATCTAGGGGAGTTACTAAGTTTATATTATTTGAATTTAAAGAAGAACCAATTAACGAAGAGGCACCTGCTAGTCAATTAACATTTTGTAGCTAATAAAAATATATGGAAAATCCACAAATAGAAAATGGACATACAGATATAGCAAATGAAGTTGTCGACCAACTTGCTAAGATAAAATTATCTCCTAGTGAATGGCAAATAATAATGGTTGTTTTAAGAAAAACCTGGGGATGGCATAAGAAAGATGATTGGATTAGTTTAAGCCAATTTGAAAAAAATACTGGCTTACATAGAACCACTGTCTGTAAAAGTTTAAAAAGACTAGTAGCTAAACGACTACTAGTAAAAAAAAATTACAGATACAGTTTTAATAAATTCTATTCAAATTGGGTAGTAGCCAAACGGCTACTAGTAGCCAAACGGCTCAAAGGTAGTAGCCAAACGGCTACTTTGCTAGTAGCCAAACGGCTACCCACAAAAGAAACTATTACAAAAGAAACTATACAAAAGAAAGGAAATTTAATTTTAAAAGACCCGGATTTTAAAAAATGGTGTGATGGTAAATTAAATAACCCCGGAACTTTAGACTTACGTTATCCGATTTATAAATATCAAACAGAATGGGCGGAAGCCAGAAAGGTAAAAGCTAATTATGAACCAAAACTTGAAAAGTAGAATTAACAACGCATTAATAGCCACTTCTTTATACTTACAAATGGAACACCACGCCGGATTGAAAAAAGCCTACTTGGAAAAGATGAAAAGATTGTTTGAAGATATTTTAAATCCGGCCGCCGATTTAGAAGAAAAAGCGGCCATCTTTACAACTTCACAGTAAACTGCTTGTTGACAAATGATTTCAAATAGTTAATAATAGGCTTATGAACATAAATAAAACTAAGTTAATAACAATCCGGTTCCAAGAATTAGATTATGAAATGATAAGGAAAAATGCGGCTAAGGAAATGATAAGGCCAACAGAATATTTACGAAACATGATTAGAAAACAGTTGAAAGAAAAGTTAAAAAGTTTATAAATAATTGGGGGTTAACAAAAAGCCCCCAAGTAAAACAAGGAGGCCTTCGTGAAACAAGACCACAATAACGCAAAAAAGCAAAATATGCAAGAAGTACTTGACCTTTTATGGGACTTACAAGATAGGGTACTAAAAATTTATCAAAAGATAGATGAATTAAATGAAGCTACAGAAGAACGGAAAGCGTTTGAAAAAGATTTTTGGATGGATAAAAATGCTATGGCAGCAAGGGAGGCAATCTAATGGCTTACTTTGATATAAAAGATTACGAAACAGTTGCCGACAGAATAGTTAGGTTTTACAAAAAATATCCGGATGGCCGGATAATCACCAAAAAGGAAAACAGCGAACAGGATTATTTTTTAATGAAAGCGGCGGTTTATTCAAGCGGTGCAGATTTGGAAAAGAATTTGCCGATTGCTACCGGCTGGGCTGATGAAAGTGCCGGCACAAGCTTGGTTAATAAAACTTCGCCATTGGAAAATTGCGAAACTTCAGCTATCGGCAGGGCTTTGGCAAATGCCGGATTTTCAGTTTCAAAACAACGGGCCAGTGCTGAAGAAATGGCAAAGGTAGCTTCAAGGGGGGTCAAATGATGCAATTTATACCCACCAAGGGCCAACAGCAATCACGGGCGGCAAGAATGGAATTTGAAGCAAACAAGGATATGTATAAATTACGGGCAAGATTACACGCTATGGAAGTACAAAAAGCAATGGGAATGTTAGATGACAAGCAGATAAAAGAATTAGATAGATTAAATAAATTATTTGATAAAAACTACGGCAAGGCAGAGTCCCGACCTGAAGTCGAGGATAAATGAGTAGCACAGCCAGTTA
>Ga0265297_10001899_pt1 | contig 45492 bp, 42 predicted proteins | sample Munlanlwell13791_FD_192502 | JGI IMG/M metagenome (GOLD analysis project Ga0265297, IMG submission 192502) | Leachate microbial communities from a municipal landfill in Southern Ontario, Canada - Leachate well 137-91 | ecosystem: Engineered > Solid waste > Landfill > Unclassified | place...
GTTTTGGCTACTACAGGCAGGACGGAATGAGTTTTAATCCGCTGGATACGGTTTTTGATATTGTACACGATATTGCCGAGGTGGTGACCCTTGCCGACGGGAAACAGGTTCCGGTGAATACCTTCCTGAATTATTTCCTTTTCCCGCCATCCATGCATTACGTAAAGGTGGAACGTCTGAGCGGGGGAGAAAAGCGCAGGCTTTACCTGCTTACGATCCTCATGAGGAACCCAAATTTTCTTATTTTGGACGAACCAACGAACGATCTGGATATTATGACACTGAATGTGTTGGAGGATTACCTGCAGGATTTTGCCGGCTGCCTGCTTATTGTTTCGCATGACCGTTATTTTATGGACAAACTGGTGGATCATCTTTTCGTATTCACCGGGGATGGCGTAATAAAGGATTATACCGGAAAATGCAGCGAGTATCGCGAGTACATGAAATCACTTACGGACCCTGAGCCTAAATCACAGAGAATTAAGACTAGGCAGGTCCCGGAGAATACTGTTAAGCCAGCAAAACTTACCTATAAAGAGCAAAAACGCAAAGAAGAGCTGGAAAAAGATATAGAAGCGCTGGAACTGGAGAAGAAAACGCTGGAAGAACAGTTGTCTGCCTGCACCCTTCCGGCCGGCGAACTCACAAAAGCCTCGGTACGCATAGGCGAAGTGATGACTGCACTGGATGATAAAATGATGCAGTGGATAGAAATTGAAGAAACATGACCGGATACTTCAGTTCTGGATATCTTCAAGGCTGACCAGTTTATTAAGAATAGCGTAAACCGTAAGCCCGGCGGGCGAATGGATCTGTAGTTTGTTGGCAATATTGCGCCGGTGGGTTATGACCGTATGTACAGACAGACAGAGTTTTTCGGCAATTTGTTTGTTAGTCAGCCCCTTAACCACTTCCATGATGATCTCTTTTTCCCGGACACTCAACTCCTGTTTTACTTCGGATGATTGTTCCTTATGGCATAACTTCACTATCTTAGTCTTGATTTGTTCCGCAGAATCATAAATAGTTATGTTTTCATCGAAGATTCCAAGTGTTAACGGGTCTGCCAGGGCATTATGCAACGCAACATATCGTATCTGGTTGAGATCTGGGCTGTGTTTCATTTGATGAATGGCGTGGTATCCCACAAGAGCAGGATTGATTATAAGTACGTCCGACTTATAACGGCAGAGCATAAATTCCAGTTGAGTAATATCCGGAATTTCGATTATATAGATATCCGCCTCTCGAATCTGTCTCAATAAGTTAATAATTCCTCCACGGATGATCACGGAAGGTTCGGCTATGGCAATATGAATTTTAGTGTTCATTTTTTACGTACATTGCGTTCAAGCCGGGATATTTCCGGAACTAAAAGATGGTCTTCAATGAAATTGTGAGAGGCAAGATCGCCGGAACAAGAGAAAATATCAAATAGAACACTGTTTAATTCATTGGTATTGCCAGAAGAGTAATATTTAATAATAATGTTTTTTAGTTCGGAAAGCTTAGCGTCAATCTGATCGTGCTGCATACAGAAAACTTTTATCTGATAGAAAGGATCTTTTTTCCCTGCTAAGAGGGAGTCAATGTATGGAAAAAGGGTCTGTTCTTCGTATTCCATATGTCGTTTTACCTGTTCTACATATTCGTCGTAAAAACGGATAATAGCCGTTGAAATCTGACTGTCACTAGAGTCAAGAACTTCAATAAGCTTGCTTCTAATGGTTGGTAACCGGAATCCCAGAAAATACGTATGAGAGTTTTTTAAATAAGTTATCAGGGAGGGAATGGATAATACCCCCGGGTCCTGTTCTCCGGGATCTTTCTCTCCGCATATCAATAGGTTGACTACGGTCAGGAATGTTCTTACATCGACGTTATTTTTGGTACATACTTCTTCTATGGTAAGGTCCCCGAACCCTACAGGGATCCCAAACCTGCTCATGACAAGCAGCATAGAATAGTTTTCGCATATCAGGTCGCTCATTTTATCTGTGCGTCTATATTTGCCTAATCTGTACATATTACAAGCAAAATAATGTTAATAATTATCCGAATAAAATAAGGCTCACCGCCATAATGGCCATCCCTGAAATCAGGCCGTACATGGCAATGTGGTGCTCGCCCCATTCACGGGCTGCCGGCAACAGTTCATCAAGCGAAATATAAACCATTATACCCGATACGATACCGAACACACAACCCATTACCACCGGAGAAAGGAAGGGCATAAGGATAAGGAAGGCCAGCAGGGCGCCCAGCGGCTCCGCCAGACCGGAAAGCAAGGTAAAGAGAAATGCTTTTTTTCGGTTTCCCGTAGCATAAAAAATAGGAACTGAAACGGCAATACCCTCCGGAATGTTATGGATGGCAATGGCGCCGGCAATGGCTATTCCCAGGCTCTGGTTCTCTACAGCGGCCATAAACGTGGCTATTCCCTCAGGAAAGTTGTGTATTCCAATGGCCAATGCCGTCATGGCGCCCATTTTCATGAGTTTGCTTCTTCGGGTGGGCCCTGCATTCTTGTTTTCTAGCGAACGGGCTTCGTGCGGGTTCCCAAATGAAGGCACAATTCTGTCTATCAGGGCTATAATAGCAATCCCCCCGAAAAAACACAAAACGGCAGACAGCAGGCCGGGAGTTTGTCCCAGATTGGTGGCCAACAATTCCCTGGACTCGGCAAAAAGTTCAACAAAAGATACATAAATCATCACTCCGGCCGATAACCCCAGGGAATAGGCCAGCAGTTTCTTATTGGTACGTCTGGCTATAAAAGTGATAGCAAAGCCTGCTACAGTGGCCAGACCGGCAAACAGGGAAAGTAAAAAAGGAATTAATATATTGACTTTCATATTTCTGAGTATTCCGCACAACCGTTGTTTTTGTCACCACATTTTTCTCCGTCCGTTTCAAATTCCAGCGTTACATGACCAATGCCCAACGAGCCGAGAACGTGTTTGAGATGTTCTTTTACGTCACTCATGCGGCCCGCTTGAGAGATTACAATATGAGCCGTCATGGCCGTTTCTGTTGTGCTGATGGCCCAGATATGCATATGATGAACGCTCCTGACGTCTTTTTCAGACATAATGGCACGGGTCACCTCGTTATAATCCACGTTGGACGGGACTCCGTCAAGAGAGAGGCGCAGGCTGCTACGGAGTAGTCCCCAGGTGGAGTAAATAATAACGGCTGCCACTACCAGCCCGATAAGCGGGTCAATAATCCACCAGCCGGTGAGCATAATAATGATTCCCGATACCACGACTCCGGCAGAAACAAGGGCATCGGCGGCCATGTGTAGGTATGCGCCCTTTATATTCAGGTCTTTTTCTTTGTCTTTAATAAAAAGCCATGCCGTAACGGCGTTAATAACCACTCCTATACCGGCCACCCAGATGATGAGCCCGCCCGATACCGGTTGCGGATTGCGGAGTTTATGAATACTCTCCGCAATAATCAGCCCCACGGCTACCAGCAGGATTATGGCGTTCAGCAGGGATACCAAAACTGTACTTTTTTTGTACCCGTACGTGTATTTTGCTGTAGGTGGAACTTTAGCCAGACGAAAAGCCAGCATGGCCAGAATAAGACTCGCGATATCGCTCAGGTTGTGTCCGGCATCCGAGAGCAGGCTCATAGAGCCCGAGATAATTCCGGCTGAGAATTCGGCTGCCACAAAAGCTGCGTTCAAAAGGATCCCTGCTATGAAAGCCTTGTTGACCGAAGCGATTGCATGGCTGTGATTATGATTGTGATTATGATGGTGTTCCATGCCATTGTTTTTGTGATGCAAAGATACCTTGCCGTTATGATTCCTGAAATACCTAAAAATAGGTATACCAGACCCGGTCTGGTGCGCAAAACAGTTCAATCTGAAATGAAACAAGCTGTATATCTTACACATACAAATCACGGTAAAAAAGCTGCGCACCAAACCCGGTTTGTGAGCTCTTCCTGTTGTGCTCGGCTCGTTGTCGACTCGAACCCCACGCCTTTCGGCACCAGATCCAAAATGCCAAATGCAATGTGGTGCGCAAAGCTTGTTGAGCGAAAAGTGAGTTGAGCACCACTTTCCATTTGGCGAATCTCATTACTTCTTCCAGAGGTTAGGAAGGAAGCGGTAGTAGAGGAGGTGTCTCCAGGTTGACCAGTCGTGGCCGGCTTTGCCTCCGCAATAGTATTCGTATTCAATGCCGTGATTCTCGAGGGCGTCTCGGAAGCCCTTTACACGCGCGTTGAATGGACCGGCCTCTTCAGCACCACCCTGACCTACGAAAAGATAGTCTATTTTGTCGTTAGCTTTAGGGTCGTTCAGGAACTTCTCAAGAGTCTTCTCTGCCGTGACATCGCCTGCACTGAGTACACCGAAATTAGCGAAGAGGTCAAGAGAGTTGAGACCTACGAACATAGTATGACGTCCACCCATCGAAAGGCCTGAGATTGCACGGCCGTGAGGGTTTGCGATAGTCTTGTAATGGCTGTCTATGAAAGGAATGATAGTTTCTCGATACTCGCGCTCCATTAAGTCGAATGTAAGGTCGGCATGCTGAGGATGGTTGCGGTGAACGACCTGATTGTTCACGATTGCGATGATCATAGGCTCAGCCTTTCCTTCTGCAAGGAGATTGTCCATGATGAAGTTTACACGTCCGTCATACATCCAGTTTGATGGGAGCTCGCCGCTGCCGCCCATGAGATAGAGGACAGGGTACTTCTTTTTAGGATTGTACTGAGGTGGAGTGTAGACGTAGATCTCGCGCTCACCCTTGGTCACAGCGCTGAAGTATATGTGACGGGTAACAGCTCCGTGAGGAACATCCTCCTTTGCATCCCACCACATAGGGCCGTCACCATGAACGATAAGTTCACTGTAAGGAGGCATCGCTGTGAATGAAGCATAGGTATTGTTAGGATCAGCCATGCTGACACCGTCGACAACTATGTTGTACTGGTACATGTCAACGGGAAGCGGGCCTATCTTGAGTGTCCAGATTCCGTCCTCGCCCTTTGTGAAAGAAATACGACCCTGAACGCCCATGATGGTAGTCATCGCACCTGAAAGAGCCACAGACTCTGCCTTGGGAGCCCTGAGGCGGAAGATGACTGTGTGGTCATCGTTTACCTGAGGCGAATTAAGATTGGCGCTGAAAGGAATGAGCCCTTCGGTATCCTTCTGCGGGTTATAGCTAAGGTTTACGTTCGACTGCTGAGCAACTGCCGGCAGAGCGAGAAGCAGCGCGAACGCCACGGTTGAAAGTATCTTTTTCATTGTAATGATTGTTTACGTGCTTACAAGATACAAAAAATACAAATAGTGACATCAGATGTTTTATGGTGAAAGCCATAGAAGTCACCAAATTGTCGCAAAAAATCAAAAAGAAAAAAGTCTAATTTACATTAAATCAGCAAAATAGACTTTTTTGAAGTGCGGGTAAAGGGACTCGAACCCCCACGCCTTTCGGCACCAGATCCTAAGTCTGGCGCGGCTACCAATTACGCCATACCCGCTTTTCTCTCTAAAAATGTTTCTTATCGGGGCACAAATATAGGTGTTTTTCCTGATGATGTGAAATCCCAGAACGAGTCTGGAAAATGTTTCAAAAATACGTAACTTTACGTATCAAGAGAAATTCCCTGTTTTCGTAATCTTAAATAATTGATTAATAATGAAGTATAGAGTTTTAGGTCAAACATCAGAAAAAGTATCGGCCATTGGGCTGGGTTGTATGGGCATGTCTCATGCTTACGGAGAAAGAAACGATGAGGAAAGTATTGCCACGTTGCACCGGGCGTTGGATTTAGGGATAAATTTTTGGGATACAGCGGATTTTTATGCAGGAGGAGAAAATGAAAAATTGATTTCTAAGGTGCTGAGGCCTAACAGAAAAAAAATATTTATTGCCACTAAATTTGGGTTTAAATTTCTGGAAGGCAATTATTTCAACAGCCAGGTAGATTGTTCCCCAAAATGGATGAGACAGGCGGTGGAGCTGAGTCTGAAACGATTGGGGATAGATTGTATTGACCTATATTATGCACACCGTATAGATCCCAATGTCCCGGTTGAGGAGATGATAGGGGCTATGGCTGAATTGGTGAAAGAAGGAAAGGTAAGGTACCTGGGAATATCCGAGGCTTCTGCCGCTTCTATAAACAGGGCAAATGCCGTTCATCCCATTGCGGCGTTGCAAAGTGAGTATTCGTTGCTTACCAGGGGTCTGGAGAAAGAGATATTACCCGCGGTTAGAAAACACAAAATGTCTTTAGTGCCATTCTCTCCCTTAGGACGCGGAATGTTTACGGAAAATTTTGATATCAGTCAGATGAAGCCCCATGATGCCCGGTTGGGTCTGCCAAGATTTCAGGGAGAACATCTTGAAAACAATAAGCTGTTAGTTAAAGAATTAACCCATTTGGCCAATATTAAGGGTTTGACAACAACTCAGCTTGCCCTGGCCTGGGTACTGGCTCAGGGTCATGATATTATTCCCATTCCGGGAACTAAAAGAAGGAAATACCTGGATTTAAATGCGGAAAGCGTTGAGGTACACCTGACCAAAGAGGACATTACAGAAATTGAAGCCGTTATGGCAAAATACCCGAATGTAGGAGAAAGATACGATCAGGAAGCGCTGAAATTAACTAACCGCTAACTTTTTTACCTCTGGCCAGTGAGGCAAAAACGCCCAGAATGCTTAAGGCACCAAAAATAATAAACAGCCATTTCACGCAAAGGACAAAAGATGTATGGCTGGCTGGGGTGATTTGCGCCTCGCCAATGAAAAGATGAATCATTAACGTAGCTAAACCAAGGCTCATCATCTGACCCGTTAGTCGCATGCTGCCCAGGGTGGCCGAGGCTATCCCAAGGTATTGTTTGCTGACCGATCCCATAACTGCATTGGTATTGGGCGAAGAAAACAGCCCGAATCCGATTCCCAGGACAATCAGGCTTGCACTGATATATAAGGTGGAAGTAGATTCTGAAAGGAATGTAAGCATAATGAGCCCTGCAACGATAACGGCCATGCCTGTGGAAGATAAAATGCGCGGATCGTGTTTGTCGGACAGGCGTCCCGCGAAGGAAGACACTAAAGTCATCAACACAGGCTGGCTTATCAGCAGGAGTCCCGTATCCCGGGGTGAGAGTCCTTTTATGTATTGCAGGTATAAACTCAATACAAAAGAAACGGCAAAAGTGGTGGCGTAGTTGATAAAGGCAGACAGATTGGAAAAAGCAAAAACCCGGTTGTTTTTGAATAAACCTATTTCCATAACCGGTGAGTCGGTGTGCAGTTCCAGGCATATGAACAGGCCCATCAGAAATATGCTTACAACGGTTAAAACAATCGCATGAATATCTGGTAATTGTGAGAATCCAAGTATTAAAGTAGATATGGCTGTCATATATACGAGGGCTCCTTTGAAGTCGAATGTGCCCCAGACGGCTTTCTTATGATCGGGCGTAAAAAAAAATACTGAGAGAATGATTACTGCCAGTTCAAAGGGTAACAACGCAAAGAAAATACTACGCCATCCCCAGATCTGTGTCAGAAACCCTCCGATTACCGGCGCTATGGAGAGGCCCAGGTAAACCGAGGCAGTATTTATTCCGAGGGCCTTTCCCCGTTCCTCAGGAGGAAATATATTGGTAATGATGGCCATTCCGGTTGCATAGATCATTGCACCGCCAATTCCCTGAAAAGCACGCATTAAGATCAGGACAGTTCCTGATGCTGACAATCCGCAGAGCAAAGAGGTAATAAAAACAATAACGTTTCCTGCTAAAAAGATACGCTTGCGCCCGAGCAGGTCCGATATTTTTCCAAAAGGTATCAGTAGGACGGCAGATGCGAGGAGGAAAGACATAGGTATCCAACTGAGCGTAACCGCATTTATGGAAAATTCTTCGGCAATATCGGGAAGAGCGATATTAATGGCTGCGGAAAGAAAAGAAATTACAAAAGAGGTGAACCCCACTACATAAAGCATTACAATCCTGTTCTCTTTCATTGATGTTCCCGTTAAAAATCCGGCAAATATATTATTTTTATTGTTAGTTAGGACTAACTAATTATATTTGCACGAATTTTACCGGAAGTATTATTATGAATTATCTTTTAAAAGACTGTATCGCAAAATTTTCAAGGCTGATTTCAGATGCCGAAGAAAAAGCCAAAAGCAGCAGTGAGGCTCAGGATCTGACCTCTACACAGATTAGTTATCTGGAAACGATTCAGGAAATTGAAAATCCGAACATCACAGAACTGGCAAAAGCACTGGGACTCAAAAAGCCTTCAGTTACTGTTGTAATAGACAGGCTTATCCAAAAAGGGTGTGTTTACAAAACTCATTCTGACGATGACAGGCGCAGTTCACATCTTCATTTGACCGACATTGGGAAACAAATTAACCAGCGGCATGAATTCGCACACGATTACCTGGTTAATCTTATTTCAAAAAAACTTGAAAATCACGAGCTAGCCAAATTGAATGAATTGTTGAATAAGATAATAAACTAAACTATAACATGAAATCATTAGACGTTTCTCAATATAAAGGCCTGTCAACAAAGGAAGTAACAAGTTGGAGGGAAAGGGACGGATATAACGAATTGCAGGGGAAAAAGACGCGTGGTTTTTGGACCATTATTCTGGGTGTGATTAAGGAGCCCATGTTTTTGCTTCTTGTTGCCTGCGGAACGCTTTATATGGTATTGGGCGATAAAGAAGAAGGTATTATGCTGCTGGGATTTGTGTTCGTTATTATGGGCATAGAATTTTACCAGGAACGCAAGAGCGAAAAAGCACTGGAAGCTTTGAAAGATCTGGCAAGTCCGCGCGCCATTGTAATACGGAACGGAGAAGAAGTGAGAATTGCGGGACGGGAAGTAGTATGTGACGATATTTTGGTCCTGCAGGAAGGAGACCGCGTTCCGGCAGATGCTACCGTTTTGTCGGGCGTGAGCCTTCTAGTTGATGAATCGTTGCTTACCGGAGAATCCGTGCCTGTCCGCAAACAAGATTGGGATGGCGAGACTGAAGACGTTCAGCCGGGCGGAGAAGACCAACCCTACGTCTATTCGGGATCTTTGGTCGTTCAGGGTCACGGAATTGCAAAGGTTACGCATATTGGCATGAATACGCAGATTGGCAAAATAGGGAAGGCCCTGGAAGATGTGGAAGAAACGCCTACAAAATTAAAAAGCGAGATAGGTAAAATGGTAAAGAACCTTACTGTTGTAAGTTCGGTATTATGTGCGGTAGTCATTCTGGTATACTTTCTTACCCGTGGTAATTTACTGGAAGGGTTCCTGGCCGGGATTACTCTTGCCATGGCCATGTTGCCGGAAGAGTTCCCTGTGGTTCTTACCATATTCATGGCAGTAGGAGCCTGGCGTATTTCAAAAATAAATGTGCTTACCCGCAGACCTGCGGCTATTGAAACCCTCGGCTCGACAACCGTCCTGTGTACCGATAAAACGGGCACGCTTACCGAAAATAAAATGACTGTCGCAAAACTATATAACAAGGAACATTTTTGGTTTTCAAAAGATTCTGCGGATTTTCCGGAGGAGTATCACGATATAATAGAATACGGTATTTTATCCAGTCAGGTTAATCCGTTCGACCCCATGGAAAAAGCAATCAATAGAATTGGTGACTCTTTTCTTAAAGGAACCGGACACCTTCATACCGATTGGGAAATGGTCAGGGAGTATTCTTTATCAAAGGAATTACTGGCCATGTCCAGAGTTTTCCGGAAAACATCCACCAATGAGATGGTTATAGCTGCCAAAGGCGCTCCCGAAGCTATTTTTGATCTGTGCCACTTAGATGCCGGCGCAAATGCAAAATTCTCAGAAGCCGTGCAAAATATGGCTTCTGAAGGATTACGGGTGCTGGGTGTTGCCAAATCGGTAATAAACAAATTGGTTCTCCCGGAAGTCCAACATGATTTTGATTTTGAATTTATTGGCCTCATAGGGTTACAGGATCCCATTCGCAAAGAGGTCCCGGCTGCCGTCGCTGAATGTAAAAAAGCAGGAATAAGAGTGATAATGATTACTGGGGATTATTCTGTTACGGCACAAAATATTGCTAAAGAAATTGGGCTAAGTAATTATGACCAGTGTATAACAGGTAAAGAACTTTCCGAGATGAGTGAAAAGGAGCTTGACGAACGCATAGGGAAAGTCAATATCTTCGCCCGAGTAGTTCCTGAGCAGAAGCTTAAGATTGTGAACGCCCTCAAGCGAAATAAGGAAATTGTCGCAATGACCGGCGACGGGGTTAACGATGCCCCTGCCCTCAAATCTGCGAATATAGGTATTGCCATGGGAGAGAAAGGCACCGATGTGGCCCGCGAAGCATCCAAGCTTGTGCTGATGGACGATAATTTCGGTTCAATTGTAGCTGCTGTTAAAATGGGGCGAAGGATTTTCGATAATTTGCAGAAAGCACTTGGTTATATTTTTGCCATACACGTTCCTATAGCCGGACTGTCGTTGATCCCCGTGCTATTCTCCGGGTATCCTTTAATACTTTGGCCGGTTCATGTTGTCTTTATGGAACTGATTATAGACCCTTCCTGTTCAATAATATTCGAAGCCGAGAAGGCCGAGCGGAATGTCATGTCACGTCCTCCCAGAACAATTGACAAACCGTTCTTTGGAATGAGAAAGATACTCATAAGCTGTTTCCAGGGGTTTTGGGTGCTGGTCGCGACGTTATCTGTATATTTCATATCTCTTAAGTTAGGCCACGAAATTGGAGAAACAAGAGCCATGACATTCACAACATTAATTGTATCCAATGTAATGACCATACTTACAAACCGTTCATGGAGTGAATCAATTTTTGCCATATTGCGGACACCCAATCCTACTGTTAAGTGGGTTGCCGGGGGAGCGATTTTATTTATAATTTTGATTCTGATTATTCCCTTCCTGCAGGGCCTTTTCCAGTTTTCGCCCATAACGGTATGGGAAGCAGTGCTGTCTATTGCTGCCGGAATAAGTACGATTATATGGTTTGAGCTATACAAACATTTTCAGAAATGATTGAACAGCATCCTCTTGAACCCTTTCTGCCGCCAGGGGCCCGGATCCTTTTCCTGGGCAGTTTCCCGCCACCGCGCAACCGTTGGTGCATGGATTTTTATTATCCTAACTTCCAAAACGATATGTGGAGGATTATGGGCCTGGTTTTTTTCGATGACCCGATGCATTTTGTTAAGGAGAGGTGTTTTGACCGGGAAAAAATCTGTGCCTTTTGCACTGAACAGGGGATCGCTTTGTCCGATACGGTGCGTGCGGCCATCCGGAAAAGCAATAATGCCTCTGACAGTCAGCTACAGGTGGTCAGGCCCCTGGACCTGCAAGACTTACTGGCAAGGATACCGGACTGTGAAACCATAGCGGTGACCGGGCAGAAAGCGGCCGACACTTTGTTTGGAGTTCTGAAAGAAGGACCTGTGCCAGCGCCCGGACAGTTCACGGATCTAAAACGGGGGAACAAACCACTCCGGATCTGGAGGATGCCGTCCACCTCGAGGGCATATCCCATGAAATTGGAGAGAAAAGCCGAGGTCTACCGGTCTATGTTCAGATCCCTGAAGCGGGTGTAAAACTTATTTGGTACTGGTGCTTCTTTTTACTATCTTGCATACAATCCGAAAATGGGTATATATTGTTTAAAAAAGCATTTTTATGGGAAAAGAAGCAATTAAGATCGCATCTGTAGATGTTGACAAATTATTGGGCATGCTTAACGCAGCGCTCTCTGAGGAATGGCTCGCTTATTACCAATACTGGATAGGCGCCAGGTTAATGGAAGGTCCAATGCGCAGTGAGGTCGAACCCGAACTTCTGTTGCATGCAAATCAGGAATTAAATCATGCCGTGCTGGTTGTAAACCGCATTATCCAACTGGGAGGTACTCCGGTTATCAATCCGTCCCAATGGTCCAAACTGGCCCGTTGTCCTTACGATGAGCCCTCGGATCCTTATATTCAGGTGATCCTTGAACAGAATCTTAAAGGGGAGCGATGCGCTATTGACCGCTATCAGGAAATTGCCGCTTTTACTAACGGCAAAGACCACTCTACTTACCAGATGGCCGTCCAGATCCTGAATGAAGAACTGGAGCATGAACACGACATTGAGGACTGGATCGCAGATCTTGAACGGATGAAGGAAGAATGGAAAAAGATCAGGCTGTAATTGATCGGACAATTTTTGACCACTATGAAAAAGATATTGTTTATTCTGCTCCTGCAGTTGATATGCTGGACAGGATGTTCCCCTTTTGACCAGGCTTTCCTCATGGAGGGGACGTGGAAGCCGGTAAGCATGACATGGACCGAGGGGGACGTTACCTACTCCTATCCCGATGGCAATATTGAATTCCTGGAAGGCAGGATGATCATTCATGATAATCAAGGTACGCTTTTTTATACTTTCAGGCTGAGGGGCGATGCCCGTGAGTATTCCTATTGGGGAACCAGTACCTTTACATACAGGAACGGAATAATGACAGAAATCTGCACCGATTCCAGTTTCAAAGACATTATCGGGCATACCTTCTCTTACCGCGTGACCATTAAAGGAGACGTGTTAACCCTTGAAGGCCCTTTCACAGATGATGAAGTGTCCATAATAGGAAATACGCTTGAAATTTTTGAACGCATGTAGTTCCCCTAAATGTCATGGAAAGCCTGGATAAGTGGATTGAGAAACTGATAGTAGATGCGGGAGTAGTCCCGGAAGCTGCTCCTTACCTGCGTTTGCTTTTACTCTTGATAATGCTGGGTTTGCTCTCCTGGCTTTTCTTTTTTATTACCAAAAAGATCATTAACGGGGTCCTGTTTCGTTTCTTCAAGAAGACTCCTGCCAAATGGGACGACCTGCTCATAGATCATAAGGTTTTCCGGAATCTGGCCCATATTGTTCCTGCCGTAATCATAAGGGTTATCGTCCCCGTATTGTTCAAGGACTTTGAAAAAGTGGTGCCTTTCGTGACCAAACTTACGGACGCATACCTGATCATTGTCATTATGATGGTGATCAACTCCCTGTTAAAAATTTTTGAGTATTCGCTTTCAAAGTCCCGGCTTTTTGTGGATAAACCGCTGGCCAGTTATTTCCAGTTGATCCGAATTATAATATATATTACTACCGGTATCCTGGTTTTGTCTGTGCTTTTAGGCAAATCGCCCGTTTATTTCCTGAGTGCATTCGGTGCCATGACAGCCATTATCATGCTCATATTCAAGGACACTATTCTGGGCCTTGTGGCCAGTGTACAGATCTCGGCCAACGATATGGTGAGGGTGGGCGATTGGGTTGAGATGCCCAAATTTAACGCAGACGGCGATGTGCAGGCCATCAACCTGAATACCGTTAAAGTGCAGAACTGGGACAAGACTATTACCACCATACCCACCTACTATTTCATTACCGATAGCTTTAAAAACTGGCGGGGTATGAAGGAAAGCGGCGGAAGACGAATTAAACGTTCCATCTTTATTAATGCTCGGACGGTTAAATTCGTAGGTCCGGCAACCCGTGAAAGGTACCTGGGATATAACCTTCTAAAAGAATATATTACTAAACGGCAGGCAGAGATTGATGAGTACAACAAAAAGAATAAAATAAATACTGAGGAACTCATTAACGGCCGGCGGATGACAAACATTGGGGTATTCCGTCATTATGTTGAATTATATCTGCGGAACAATAAGAATCTCAGGAAAGATATGACACTAATGGTCAGACAGCTGCCTATTGAGGACAGAGGAATTCCCATTGAGATATATTGTTTTACCACCACAACGGAATGGATAAAATACGAAGATATTCAGGCGGACATTTTTGATCACCTTCTGGCGGCAGCCGTTTTCTTCGATCTTGAAATTTTCCAGCAACCGAGCGGCAGTGACCTGGCATCTGCTCTGGCCAACCCGGCCGCAAACTACTCGGGGAGCGCTATATAATACATCTGGGTGAGAATTTCTCCCTGGCGGCGCAGGATATACGCCGAGGGATTTTTTGAACTGAACCGCACCGGGTTTGGCAGGGTAGCCGCAATAAGTGCCGACTGTGCCCGGGTAAGTTTTGCCGCGCTGGTTTTGAAATGTTCCCGGGCAACGGCCTCGGCGCCATAAATACCTTTCCCCATTTCAATGGAATTGAGGTACACTTCCAGGATTCTCTCTTTATCCCACAACACTTCAATCAAAACGGTAAAATACACTTCAAGGCCTTTTCGTACCCAGGAGGACTTTGGCCAAAGAAAAACGTTTTTTGCTGTTTGCTGACTGATTGTGCTGGCACCCCGGGGCCTTCTCCTTCGCTCGTTTTCCTGGGTGGCTTTTTTTATCTGGTTGAAATCAAAGCCCCTGTGTTCAAAAAAAAGTTGGTCTTCCGAGGCTATCACGGCTCTTTTCAGGTTGTCCGAGATTTTTTCTGCAGGCACCCAGCGGTGACGGATCCGGGCTTTTTCTCCTTTCACTGTTTGCTGTACATACCGGATAACCATGAGCGGTGTGACAGGTACCGGTATAAACCGATAGCAACCTGTAAGAAGAATGCTGAAAGCAAAAAGCCCCAGAATAAGCCACTTAATAGTACGTAATATTTTCCTGATCATGACAGAAATAAATGTATGGATGCCCAATCTTCATTGTTGCATATCTCTTCCAAACGAAACCCCCTGCTGAGAGCCTGTTGTACTATGTCGTCCGTATCGCCGGTAAAGAATCCGCTTAACAGCAGATGCCCTCCCTGCGGCGATAAACCCCGTACGAAAGTATCCATCTCATCAATCAGTATGTTTCGGTGGATGTTGGCCATAATAAGGTCATATCGGCCGTTTAAAATAACCGAGGCGTCACCCTGAATGGCGTGTACCTTGTGAGGAATACGGTTTCTACGTGTATTTTCTGTACAGGCGGTGCGGGCACGGCGGTTTATGTCCACTGCGTGTACCGGAACGGCGGCGCCCATCTTGGCGGCCAGTATGGCCAGAACGCCGGTCCCGCATCCGAGGTCCAGCACGCGCCGGTTCCTCACCAGTCCCCGGGCGTCGAGCTCCAACAAAAACTCAATCATCAGACGGGTTGTGGGATGATGTCCGGTCCCGAATGTCATATCGGGTTCAATGACCAGTCTGTAGGTGACTTTTGGCAAAACAGGGATCATGCTGTGCTTTCCCGGCGCACTCACGCTACAGCCTTTTCCCTGTGTAATCACAATGGGTAAGAGTTGTGATTCCCAGTCTTTGTTCCAGTTTCCTTCGGGCACGAAAGCCGTTTTATACGAAAGAAAAGAGCCGCTCCCGTATTGATTCAGGAGAAGTTTCAGGTGCGGCTCGGTAAATAATGTTGCGTCAATATATGCGTCCAGAACAGGCGGTTCGGTCTGAAAACTTTCATATCCGATGTCCCCGAGTTCGGCCACCAGCATATCGGCTATATCCTGGTCATAAGGCTGAATGGATATACTGACAGCAATGTAGTCCATAAAGATTTTTATATAAATGCCTTGGCAATGGCAATAAAGTCGTCTGACTTCAGCGAGGCGCCTCCGATAAGACCGCCGTCCACATCGGGCTGGGCGAACAGTTCGGCTGCATTGGAAGGTTTACAGCTTCCTCCGTAAAGGATGGGCGTATTCTCTGCCAGTTCACCGAATGTTTCGGCAAGGAAAGAACGGATAAAAGCATGCATCTCCTGAGCCTGTTCAGATGTGGCAGTTTTGCCCGTACCAATGGCCCAGACCGGTTCGTAAGCTATAATAACCTTTGCAAAATCATCCGGTGACAAGTTACATAATACTTCACGTAATTGAGATGATACCACCTGAAAATGCATGTTGCTCTCACGTTCTTCCAGTACTTCGCCAATACAAAAAATGGGGATCAGGTGATGGGACAGGGCCAGTTTTATTTTGCTCAGGAGCGTTTCATCGGTTTCTCCATAGTATTCCCGCCTTTCCGAGTGGCCGAGAATAACGTACTGGCAGGGGATCGATTCAATCATGGCTGCCGATACTTCACCCGTATAGGCTCCGCTTTCATGATCGGCACAGTTTTGTGCAGCGAGTCCTACGGCCCCTCCTTCCAGGATCATGGCAGCCGGATAAAGATGAGTAAAAGGCGGAGCTACAATTAATTTCACGCCCCGGGGTACTTCGGCCATACGGTCCAGGATCCCGTGCACCAATTCTTTTCCCTGCGCAATTGAGGTATTCATTTTCCAGTTCCCTGCAACAATTTTTTGTCTCATATTGTGATGTTTTTATAGTTAGGCACTCATTTTGCGGTTTTTTAAACCCGTGCAAAGGTAAGAAAAGGATTGGTTATTTGGCGATTAATACCTACTTTTGCAGCCCCTTATAAGTTATCAATCAGATTTAAGAATATGAATATCACTAAAAAACAAATTGACGATCTTTCTGTACAAGTGACCGTATCCGTTCAGCCGAACGATTACGGGGAGAAAGTAAAAAAAGCCTTGAACGATACACGTAGAAAATTGGAGATCAAGGGATTCAGAAAGGGAATGGTGCCTATGGGAATTGTACAAAAGATGTACGGCCGTTCAGTTTTACTGGAGCAGGTAAATACCTTAATGTCGGATGCATTGAATAAATACATGGAAGATGAAGGTATCCATATCATTGGAGAACCGCTGGCTTCTGAAAATCAGGAAAAGACAGACTGGGAGAATGCTCAGGAATTTGCCTTTTCTTTTGATCTGATGCTTGCTCCCGTTATTGATATAAAAATTGACGATACGCTTCATTTGCCGCTCTACAAAAAGGCAGTTACAGAAAAAGACAAAGAAGAATATATCAAGGGCCTTTTAAACCAGAACGGCACCATGAACGATGCCGATAAGGTTGAAAAGGAAGATTTCCTGAAAGTTGACCTGATCCAGAGCGAAACCGAAGTTAAGGATTCCTACCTGAACCTTAAATCGGTGGCCAAACTGAAAGACAAAAAGCTTTTGATTGGCAAATCGGCAGGCGATGAAGTGGAAGCAGACCTTCAGGTACTTTTCCCTAAAGCAGTGGACCGGGCCGCACTCCTGAAAGTAAAGGAAGAGGAACTGGCAAAATTTGAGAACAATGTGTTTACTGTAAAGATTAACGAAATCAAACGTTTTTCTGAGGCAGAAGAGAATCAGGCACTTTATGACAAACTCTACGGAGAAGGAAATGTGACCACTCACGAGCAATTCATGGAAAAAATAGCCGGTCAGATTGAACAGAATAACAGTAGCGAAAGCAATTATCGTTTTGGAAACGATGTTCGTAAACTTCTGTTGGAAAAAACGGCAGTCAGCTTGCCCGAGAACCTGCTAAAACGCTGGCTTTATGAAGGAAATGACGGAAAATTCACCATGGAACAGATTGAAAAAGATTTCCCTGCGTTTTTGGATGATTTCCGCTGGCAGTTGGTTCGTGAATACATTATGAAGACCTGTGAAATTAAAGTGGAGAAAGACGATATGGTCCAGAGTGCCGTTGCCATGGCCCGTTATCAGTTTGCCATGTACGGCCTGAATGATGTTCCCGACGAGCATCTTGTTAAGTATGCCGAAAGCATGCTCTCCAACGAAAAGGAAGCCCGCAATCTATATGAAAGGGCCGAGGATAACAAAGTAATTTCGTATATTCGTGAGCACGTAACCATTGACGTTATTGAAGAATAAATACACAAATGACCGAATTCGAAAAATTTGCAATTAAGCATCAAAGGATTAGTAGTTTAAGCCTGCACAGGTATCAGTCTTTATACCAGGGTGCACAGGGTTCCATAACCCCTTATATCATTGAGGAAAGACAATTAAACGTGGCTCAGATGGATGTATTCAGCCGTCTGATGATGGACCGTATTCTGTTTTTGGGTGTTCCCGTATATGACGAGGTGGCCAATATCGTACAGGCTCAGTTGCTGTTCCTCGATTCCACCGATCCCGGGAAAGATATTCAGATGTATATCAATTCTCCCGGTGGAGCGGTAACCGCCGGACTCGGCATCTACGATACCATGCAGTTGATCCAGTCAGATGTGGCCACTATTTGTACGGGGCAGGCTGCCTCTATGTCGGCCGTTCTGCTGGCTGCAGGGCAATCAAAAAAACGTTCTGCCCTTCCGCATGCCCGTGTGATGATCCATCAGCCGGTGGGAGGAGTTGAAGGTCAGGCTTCCGATATGGCCATAGCCGTAAAAGAGATCCTGGAACTCCAGGATCAGTTGTACCGGATACTTGCTGAACATACCGGTAAGCCTCTGGATCAGATACAGAAAGATGCAGACAGGGATTACTGGATGCGCGCCGACGATGCGGTTGCCTATGGTATCATTGACGAAGTGTTGAGGAAAAAACAATTGTAATGGCAAAAGAAACCGACAATAACCGTTGTTCATTTTGTGGCCGTTCCAGTGAAAAAGCAGGTCTGCTTATTGCCGGATTGAATGCTTCCATTTGTGAGGATTGTATTGAGGACGCCATGGCCGTTCTGGACGAGATGTACGGCCGTCCCGGTAAAAAAACGAAGGCAGAGGCTCCTGTTAGAGAAATCCTTTTAACTCCCAGTGAGATATGTACTTTCCTGGATCAATATGTTATTGGTCAGGAGCAGGCAAAAAAATACCTGTCCGTGGCCGTCTATAATCATTATAAAAGAATCCGTTCAGCCAGGAAAGACGATGTGGAAGTGGAAAAATCCAATATCCTGTTGGTTGGTCCTACCGGAACGGGCAAAACGTTGCTGGCTAACACTATAGCAAAGATGCTGAATGTGCCCTTTGCCATCGTAGATGCCACTGTGCTTACAGAAGCAGGTTACGTGGGGGAAGACGTGGAAAGTATTCTTACCCGTCTCCTGCAGGCAGCCGATTACAATGTGGGATTGGCCGAGCAGGGAATTGTATTTATTGACGAACTCGATAAAATTGCCCGTAAGAGCGATAATCCCTCCATTACCCGTGACGTGTCGGGAGAGGGAGTACAACAGGCCCTGCTTAAACTCTTGGAAGGAACCATTGTAAACGTACCTCCCCAGGGCGGGCGAAAGCATCCCGAGCAGCACCTTATCCCCGTTAATACAAAAAATATCCTGTTTATTTGCGGCGGTGCGTTCGAAGGGATTGAGCGCAAAATCGCCCAGCGGCTTAATACTCAGGTGGTCGGATACGGAATGGCAGAGAAGAAAGCGCACCTCGACAAGAATAATCTTATTCAGTATGTGGCGCCACAGGATCTGCGGGCTTATGGCCTGATTCCAGAAATTGTTGGCCGGGTGCCCGTTATCACATACCTTAACAGTCTGGATAAAACGGCTCTCCGGGCTATCCTCACGGAACCGAAAAACGCTCTGGTCAAACAGTACAAACACCTGTTCTCTCTCGATGGCATAAAGCTGAGTATAGATAATGAGGTGCTGGACCATATAGTAGATACTGCCATCCAGTTCAAACTGGGCGCCCGCGGTCTGCGTTCCATATGCGAATCCATCATGGTAGATGCCATGTTCGAAGGTCCTTCGTCCGGTAAAAAGACGTTTCGGATCACTTTGCCTTATGCAAAGAAACGAATAGACAGTCTTTCAAAAATAAGCTGATAAACTACTATGAACGAGATCAAAGAATACATCGGGGAAAATTCTCCGCGTTTCCTGGAAGAGCTTTTTTCACTTTTACGGATACCGTCGGTCAGTTCACAAAAGGAACACAAACAGGATATGCAATCGTGTGCCGAACGTTATGCCGTGTTGTTAATGGAAGCGGGAGTCGACAGGGTGGAGATTTATCCCACGGCAGGACATCCGGTAGTTTTTGCCGAAAAAATTATTGATCCGTACAAACCTACGGTACTGGTTTACGGCCATTACGATGTGCAGCCCGAAGATCCGGCCGAATTGTGGAAAACACCTCCTTTCGAACCGGTGGTTCGCGACGGGGCTGTTTATGCCCGCGGAGCCAATGACGACAAGGGCCAGTCTTTTATGCACGTCAAAGCGTTTGAATACCTTGTTTCAAAAGATCTGCTTCCCTGTAATGTGAAATTCATCATAGAGGGAGAGGAGGAAATCGGCTCCCCGTCGCTGGGAGACTGGGCACGCGAGTACCGTGATATGCTGGCCTGTGATGTAATTCTGGTCTCAGACACCACCATGATAAGCGAAGAAGTGCCTTCCATTAACTGCGGCATGCGTGGCCTTGCCTATGTTGAGGTAAAAGTGACCGGACCCGACAAAGACCTGCATTCCGGACATTACGGCGGAGCTGTTACCAATCCCCTGAATGCGCTATGTGAAATGATTGCCTCGCTCATAGATGAGAAAGGAAAGGTTACTGTTAAAGGCTTTTATGACGATGTCATTGAACTTTCCGCCGAAGACCGCGCCATGCTGGCCCGCGCTCCCTTTAATGCAGAACACTACAAATCTTCCATTGGTGTAAATGATCTCCGCGGAGAAGAAGGCTATTCTACCCTGGAACGAACCGGGATCCGTCCCTGCCTGGATGTGAACGGCATCTGGGGCGGCTATACCGGCGAAGGAGCCAAGACGGTACTGCCTTCTTATGCCCGGGCCAAGATCTCCATGCGCCTGGTACCCAATCAGGATAACGTAAAAATAACTTCATTGTTTGCAGAGCATTTTAAATCCATTGCGCCTCCGGGAGTACAGGTGGAAGTTAAAGCGCATCATGGCGGACAGGGCTTCCTGGTGCCTATCTCGTCGCCCATGTACCGGGCGGCAGCCAAAGCCGTAAGTGAAGTATACGGAATGGATCCTGTTCCCAGCCGTGGCGGCGGAAGCATTCCCATCCTGGCCGAACTCGAAGGCATTCTCAATGCATCGCCCCTGCTGATGGGCTTTGGGCTGGAACGCGATACCATCCATTCACCCAACGAAAGTTACCTGCTGAGCCAGTTCCATAAAGGGATAGAATCAATTATCCTGTTCTACAAGTATTATACACAAGAATAAACATTATGAAATGGCTGTTTCTTCTGACCTTTCTTGCGGGTTCGCTGCAGGACACGCTTCCTGTACGCTTTTCTGCCGCATTTGATTCGGGTTGCCTGGGCGAGGTCCGCCGGATAGATTCGGTGCTGGTACGTCCTTCGCTCACCGATTCGGTGCTCCATCTTTCCTATCGGGTTATCTCCCGTTCAGATCCCGATAATCCGGCCAATCCCGACCTGGTGCCCAGTGGCAGATGGTTCTATTTTCTGATGGAAAATGTCAGGAACAAACACATTTACCTGAACTTTGAAAATACAGATCCCAAGCGGGCTGTTTATTCCTATGACGGTAAAAATTTCCGGCGCTTTGAGCATTACCAGGCCTCCATGCGGAAAGTCTCCGCTTATTTTCTTAGTGACTCGGTCTATATTGCCTATTTCGTACCTTACGGATGGGCCTTTCTTCAGGAACGCATCCTTCAATGGACCGGTTCTCCTCATGTGGTTATGGATACACTGGGTTACAGCATGCTGGGCCTGCCCATCCAGATGCTTACCATTACCGACCGTTCCGGTCCTGACCGGAATAAGAACCGTATATGGATCCACGCCCGGGTGCATCCTGGCGAAACGCCCGGCAGCTGGCAGCTGGACGGGCTTCTGGATAAACTTCTCTCGGACAGTCCACAGGCGCGTGCTTACCGGAAGCATTCTGTGTTTTATGTTGTGCCCTTTACTAATCCAGACGGCGTAACCGGCGGGTATTCACGCTCCAATGCCCGCGGAATCAACCAGGAAGTAAACTGGGACCATCCCGATTCGCTTACGGCTGTAGAAGTGAAGGCCCTGCGCAACCGTATGGACTCTCTTACACGTGAAAAGCCTTTTGATGTGGTATTGAACGTGCATGCCCAGTCTTCAGACAAGATAAGCTATTATATTCACACACAGGAATCGACTTCTCAGGATTACTTCCGCCGTGAAATGTATCTGGCTTACCTGACAACCGACGACAACCCGTATTTCTTTCCGGAAGACATGTTCTATTCCGCCCCCGCACCCCGCTATGTGGAAGGCTGGCTTTGGAACAGAACACAGGGAGCTACACTTGCACTTACCATTGAGACACCCTATTCCTTTTATAACGAGAACCCCGACGGCGAATGGGTAACGACAGCGTCACTCAAACAATTCGGAACCTATTTACTGCGGGCGCTCTCTGATTACTTCCAATGGGATGTTCCCGGTCGATACATAATAAACGGCACGGTTAAAGGAAACCGCACCGTTTATAAAAAGACTGCACTTCCCCGGGGAACTTACAGGGTCTTTACCTGGGACAATGCCTGGATCCCGCGTGAAACCATAATCAGGAAGCGTGACGGAGCCTTTCGTTATGTAATCCGTTCGGAGGATCAATCCATATTACTTCTGGAATGATCTTTCGGGGCGAAGCTTTCTGACGGTTTCACCCGTTTTCCACATCTCACTTTCGCGCATCTCCTGCAATTCAGCATTCAGTTTTGCCCTGTAGTCGGGGCGACTGTTGGAATCAATGGAGATCTGAGCTTCGGTTCCCGTTTTTACGCTTTCATAAAGTGATTTGAAAACCGGGAGCGTGGCGTCGCGGAATTTGGTCCACCAGTCCAGAGCGCCCCTTTGTGCCGTTGTGGAACAATTGGCATACATCCAGTCCATTCCGTTCTCGGCAATAAGCGGCATAAGGCTTTGTGACAGTTCTTCCACGGTTTCGTTGAAGGCTTCGGAAGGCGAGTGACCGTTCTCCCGCAGGGTTTGGTATTGTGCGGCAAAAATGCCCTGGATGGCCCCCATAAGCGTGCCTCTTTCCCCCGTAAGATCGGAAAAAACCTCTTTTTTGAAAGTGGTCTCAAAAAGATAGCCGCTGCCTATGCCTACTCCAAGAGCGAAAGTACGGTCATACGCCCTGCCGGTGGCATCCTGGTATACTGCATAAGACGAATTCAAGCCTCTCCCTTCCAGGAACAGTCTCCGGAGAGAAGTCCCCGAGCCTTTGGGTGCGACCAGGATAACATCCACATCGGGCGGCGGAACGATGCCGGTGCGATCGTTGTAGGTTATCCCAAACCCGTGAGAAAAATACAGGGCCTTACCGGCAGTCAGGTGCTTTCTTACAACGGGCCAGAGTGCAATCTGTCCTGCATCTGAGAGAAGGTATTGAATTATCGTCCCTTTTTCACAGGCTTCTTCTATCTCAAATAGATCTTTGCCCGGTTTCCAGCCGTCGGCAACCGCCTTGTCCCATGTGGCGGAGTTTTTCCTCTGACCCACAATCACGTTAAATCCATTGTCTTTCAGGTTAAGGGCCTGTCCGGGTCCCTGGACACCGTATCCAATAACGGCTATCGTTTCTGCGGCCAGCAGCGCTTTTGAATGTTCAAGAGTAAATTCGGTGCGGGTAACTACCTGTTCCTCTACACCTCCGAAGTTCATTTTTGCCATAAGTATTTAAAAATTAGTTGTTTTAGATTTTGTAACTTGCTTTGGAAATATCTACAATGTTGCAGATCTGGTTAACGATCCTTTTTATGGAATCTTCTTCTGAAGTACAGCAGACGATCTGGTACTTCCCTTTGCCTTTTTCCGTTTCTTCGAAAACAATGCTTTCGACCGGAATCTGTTTCTGAAGGTACAGGGCCGATATCCTGTTGAGAATATCCAGCCGGTGTTTACCTATTGCCGTGATGGTGAATTTTTTCGTTTTCATATATAATGTCATCTAATGTTCTGTCAGCCGGAATCATGGGGAAAACGTTCTCCTCCTGCCGGACGATTGCTTCCAGGAAGAATGAACCTTTTGCCGTAACCATTTCTTTTATTTTTTCATCCAGTTCTCCGTGCGTTGCAACCTTTGAACTGGGTATGTGATATGCTTTCATAAGCGTCTGAAAGTCAGGGTTTATCAAGTGCGTAGCAGAATATCTTTTTTTGAAGAACAGATCCTGCCATTGTCTTACCATACCCAGGTAGGAGTTGTTAAGCAATACCATCTTAACTGCCAACCCGCTTTGGAGGAGCGTCCCGAGTTCCTGAATATTCATCTGGAACCCGCCGTCACCCATTACGGCAATCACTGTTGAATGAGGGTTGCCCGCTGCGACACCCACAGCTGCCGGCAATCCAAAGCCCATGGTTCCCAGGCCGCCGGAAGTGATCCATCCTCTTCTGCGCTCAAACCGTGAATACCGGGCACAAAACATCTGGTTCTGACCTACATCGGAAACAATAATGCGTTCCTGACCGGCATGACGGCTTATTGCCTCAATGACCTGTGCCATTTTCAATGGCCCGTCATCCTTACTCAATTGCGGCACAAAGATCTTTTGCCGTTCAAGCTCTTTCTTTTCTTTGGCAAAATCCAGCCACTCCTGCCGGTCTCTGTATTGAATACCCTGACACAATTGGGTTAGCACTTCACGGGCATCTGCCTGTATTTTTATACCGGCCTTTATGTTTTTCCCGAATTCAGACCGATCGATATCAATATGGATTATCCGCGCCCGGGGTGCATACCCTTTAATGTCTCCTGTCACCCTGTCTGAGAACCGCATCCCTACCGCTAAAATAACATCGGCCTGTTGTGTCATCGAATTGGGAGCAATATTACCGTGCATTCCCACCATTCCTACATTCAGGGGATGATTGCTGTTAATACAGCCCAGACCTAATAAAGTGGTAGCAACCGGAATATTGCCCTGCACTGCCAGCTCTTCGAGCTCTTTCCAGGCGAGAGAGATGTTAATGCCCTGTCCGGCAATAATTAATGGTTTCCGCGAGCTGTTAAGGAGTTCGGTGGCCCTCTTTATGTTTTCTGAGGTGATTCTTTTTTCTCTTGATGTGACTTTTCTCAGGCCCAGCTCCCTGATTGCCTTCCCTGGATTGAAGACGTATTCAACCATTTCTACCTGGGCGTTTTTAGTCAGGCTTATCACTACGGGACCGGGCCTTCCCGAACGTGCAATGTGAAAAGCCTGGGCCATGACAGCCGGGATTTCATGTACCGAGGTTATCTGACGGTTCCACTTGGTAATTGGAATGGTGATCCCAATCATGTCTGTTTCCTGGAAAAAGTTGGTCCCCAGTTTATCTGCGTTTACCTGTGCCGTAATACAGATTACAGGCGTTGAGTCCATCATAGCATCGGCTATACCGGTTATAAAGTTCGTTGCACCGGGTCCGGCTGTAGCCATACATACTCCCACTTTTCCGGTGCTTCGGGCATATCCCTCGGCCGCATGAACGGCTCCCTGCTCGTGCCTTACCAGGATATGTTTCAGGTTGCCCGGCCAGTCGTAGAGTTTATCGTAAATAGGTATGATGGTGCCTCCCGGGTATCCGAAAATGGTGTCTATACCTTCTGCCTCAATCGTACGCAGGAGCGCCTCGGCCCCGTTTATTTTTTCCTTCTTCATTGTTCTTCACTCTGATTGATTATACGAATACCTCCCATATCCGCCGATCCCGCGAATAAAGCATAGGCCTGCAAAGCCTTGCTGACGGTTCTATTCCTGTGTAACGGCCTGTATCCGCTGCCTCCGGGCCCCTCCAGCGCTTTCCGCCGTTCGCTTAATTGTCCGGGAGAAAGAGCTACTTCAATACTTCTATGGGCGATATCAAATGTGATTTCATCCCCGTCGCGCACCAGTGCTATGGCACCTTTCCCTGCTGCTTCGGGTGAAACGTGTCCTACTGACAGTCCGCTCGTACCGCCGGAAAATCTTCCGTCTGTAAGCAATGCACAATGACTGTCGAGCTGCATGCTCTTCAGATAGGAAGTAGGGTAGAGCATTTCCTGCATTCCGGGACCGCCTCGTGGCCCTTCGTAACGGATAACCACTACATCTCCTTTACTGACTTTGCCTCCCAGTATGCCTTCCACAGCCTCTTCCTGGCTTTCGAATACGACGGCTTTTCCCGTGAAGCGCATCATTTCCTTTCGCACACCCGCGGTTTTTACCACGCATCCGCCGGGCGCCAGATTCCCGTACAGTACGGCCAGGCCTCCGTCAGGAGCATAGGCATGTTCTATATCCCGTATGCAACCCCCGCTTCGGTCCGCATCGTAACTGTCATAAAGGGTTTTATTTTTTCCCATGGAAAGATTTCTGATGTTGCAGGGGGCTGCCAGGTATTTGGCCACTTTCCGCGCATCGGCTTGTTTATTCCGGAAATTATGATCATCAATTGCCTGACCCAAAGTAGGGTAATCAATGCGTAAAGCCCGGGAGTGCAGATAGCCGCCTTTGGCCAGTTCGCTCATTATTCCCATCACACCTCCCGCACGGTTTACATCCTGAATATGGTAGCGGCTGTTGGGGGCGACTTTGCATAAGACGGGAATAAAACGTGAAAGACGGTCAATGTCCTTAAGGTTAAAATCCACTCCTGCCTCGTGCACAATGGCCAGCAGATGCAGAATGGTATTGGTTGAGCCTCCCATGGCCATATCCAGCATCATAGCGTTTTCAAAGGCCTCTTTGGTGGCAATGGAACGGGGCAGGACGTTACGGTTACCTTTATTATAATATTCGTCAGTCAACCGTACAATCAGCCGGGCTCCCTGAATAAAAAGATTCTTGCGAAAGTTATGTGTGGCCAGAATCGTGCCGTTTCCCACCGGAGCAAGACCCAGTGCCTCGGTCAGACAGTTCATGGAATTGGCTGTGAACATACCGGAGCAACAGCCACAAGTGGGACATCCCATTTTCTCCAGTTTCTCAAGTTCATTGTCGCTTACGGCCGGGTCGGCGCCCCTGACCATAATATCTATCAGATCATAGTCTTTCCCGTCAATATGACCGGCCTCCATGGGGCCTCCCGAAACAAAAACCGCCGGAATATTCAGCCTCATTGCGGCCATTAGCATACCGGGTGTTATTTTGTCACAGTTGGAAATACATATCATTGCATCTACGCAATGTGCATTGCACATATATTCGACACTATCTGCTATCAGGTCCCTCGACGGAAGGGAGTAAAGCATTCCTTCGTGTCCCATGGCAATTCCGTCGTCTATGGCTATGGTATTGAATTCGGCAGCAAAACATCCCAGCCGTTCAATCTCTTTTTTTACCATTTGCCCGGTCCGGTGCAGGTGAGTGTGACCGGGGACGAACTGGCTGAATGAATTAACAACAGCGATAACCGGTTTTCCAAAAAAACTTTCTTTCATCCCATTGGCTCGCCATAAGGCCCGGGCACCTGCCATTTTTCTTCCCGAAAATGTTGTTTGACTTCTAAGTGGTTCCATATTTCTTTACTAAAATTTGTGTAAAAAAAAACTCACTTACCGGGTGAATCCGATAAGTGAGTTCTGTGCTTCAAATAATCTACTACCTACGGATTCTGAATGTCAAAGGGAATAATGACAGATAGAATAATGACCACGACGACCACGACCGAAAGAATCCCTTCGGCTTGGGTCATCAATGCAGTTATTCTGTTATAGGCGTTCGATCTTTCTGTCATTTTTCAGAATCTTGATGAACAAAGGTAAAAATATTCCTGAAAAAACAATTTTTCCAGAGAAAAAAATTAGCCACAATAATAATATTTACGAACCAGGGCCATCATCAGGCCCGGGTTTTCCTGTATTTCACGGCGGATGTCTTTGTCGGCATAAGCATTCAGGGCATTGATGGTCCCGTCTATGAGTTCCGGCGTGAAAACGTTATGAGCCTCAAAAAGCTTCCTTTGCTGTGCAAGAACAAGGGCCGATTCGTGGCACGATGCGGGAAGCTGTTCCAGAGTATTCAGGCTGTCCTGGTAATCATGAATATTCCGGTCGACGTAAGTGCGTGCTGCTGTCTGCAGGGCATCGGGCATTTCAAACCCGGTGCGGGCGGCCACAACCAATCCGGCCAGCACATAATAAATATCTGCCGAGCCGTCTGCCGAGCGGAATTCAACGGTCTGTTTGTCGATTGCATTTTGTGAACCCGGGTTTTCAGACGATCCGCACTCCAGAGGATTGACCTGAAGGATCATATCACCGTGCCCGCTCCAGCCCAGGGGTACGCGCACCAGAACAGACCGGTTGTGGTCTCCCCAGCATACGTTAGTGGGAGCTTCCTGATTAGGTACCAGGCGAAAATAGGAAGTGGGGATGGTGTTGCCAAAGGCAGTAAGCGCAGTAGCGCATTTCATATAACCGGCTATCACGGTCCGTGCGGCGTCCGAAAGCATTCCGCCCTCCAGCATAACAGACCGATCGCCTTTCATAATCCGCGTATGGAAATGTAATCCGCTTCCCGCCTTGCCCGAAGTGATCTTAGGAGCGAAAGTAATGTCAAGACCGTACTGCCAGGCCAGGGTACGTAATATCCATTTAGCCATTACCAGCTGGTCTGCAGCCTGTTCCACTGGATTAACAAGAAATTCAATCTCGTTCTGTTCGTATATTTTGCCATCGAGACTGAAATTTCCCACTTCTGAATGTCCGTATTTTACCATTCCCCCCGTTTTGGCCATGAGTTGAATGGCGTGAGTCCTGAATGTTTCAAACTTGGAAAAAGGGGCCGATTCGTGATATCCTTTCTGGCTGGCGGTATTGAACTGGTTGGTATCCTTGTCGGTCACATAGAATTCCAGTTCGCCCATAGCCTCAAAACGATAACCGGTTTTGTCCGTGAATAATTTATGGGCTTTATGCAGGGTGTATTCGGGCGCCATTTCAAATGGGAGCCCGTCTTTCGTGAAATAGGAACAGAGCAAACCCAGGGTGGGAGTCACTGCAAAGGGGTCTGCGTAAGCCGTACAGAAACGGGGAATAACATAAAGATCGCTTGATCCGGTCCCGATATATGGGAAAAGGCTTGACCCGTCTACCCGTTCTCCGTAAGAAAGGAATGTATCCAGGTAATGCCTGTCCGTAACCGGGATATTCATTGTTTTTAATCTGCCGTCGGAGGCAACATACCTGAAATTGACAATACGGATGTCATTCCTGATTATGAAGTCAATGATGTCTTTGCGGGTAAAATCTTTAGGTTCCTTTTCAATCTGGGTTACAAGCGGGTTAATGCTGTATTCTAGACTTTTCATAGAATGTTATTTGGCAAAGTTTACGGCTCGTGTCTCACGGATAACTGTTATCTTTACCTGACCGGGATATACCATTTCGTCCTGTATCTTTTTAGCTATATCCTGTGAAAGCTTTTCTGCTTCCTGATCCGATACTTTCTCCGAACCCACAATCACGCGCAGCTCGCGTCCGGCCTGAATAGCATAGGTTTTTGTTACGCCGGGATATGAAAGAGCCAGATCTTCCATCCCTTTCAGACGTTTAATATACGACTCAATCACTTCCCTGCGTGCACCCGGGCGTGCGCCGGAAATGGCATCACCCACAAGTACCAGCGGCGCAATGAGCGAATTCATGTCCGTTTCTTCGTGGTGAGCGCCAATCGCATTGCAGACCTCTGGACGTTCTTTGTATTTTTCTGCCAATCGCATACCCAATATAGCGTGCGGCAGTTCCGGATCGTCGTCGGATACTTTCCCGATATCGTGCAACAGACCGGCGCGTTTGGCCAGTTTAGCGTTTAGGCCCAGTTCAGAGGCCATAATGGAACAGAAATTGGCTACCTCGCGGGAGTGTTGCAAAAGGTTCTGTCCATAGGAAGAACGGTATTTCATTTTACCTACCAGGCGAATAAGTTCGGCATGGAGTCCGTGAATCCCCAGGTCAATACAGGTGCGTTTCCCGGTTTCAACAATTTCTTCTTCCACCTGTTTCTGAATTTTTGTTACCACTTCTTCAATGCGTGCGGGATGGATGCGTCCGTCGGTAACCAGTTGGTGCAGGGCCAGCCTGGCCACTTCCCTGCGAACCGGGTCGAATGCCGAAAGAAGAATGGCTTCGGGTGTGTCGTCAACAACAATCTCAACGCCGGTGGCAGCTTCAAGGGCACGGATATTCCGGCCCTCACGGCCAATGATCCGGCCTTTGATCTCGTCGCTTTCAATATTAAATACTGTTACGGCGTTTTCAATGGCCGTTTCCGGCGCCACACGCTGAATGGTGTTGATTACAATGCGTTTGGCTTCTTTGCCCGCAGTCAGGCGGGCTTCATCCATGACCTCACTGATATAGGACATGGCTTCCGTCTTAGCCTCTTCTTTCATTGTTTCCACCAATTGCGCCCTGGCTTCTTCTGCAGACATATTGGCCATGCTTTCAATCTTTTCTATTTGAAGCTGGCGTAGTTTTTCATATTCCTCCACTTTCTTTTCTGCAATTTCCAGCTGGGAGGTCAGTGTTTCTTTGGCGGCCGTAATCTCTTTCTGTTTGCGTTGAATTTCAGCATTCTGCTGATTCATCGCAATTTCTCTTTGTTTAAGTTTGTTTTCCGCCTGTGCTATTTTATTGTTCCGCTCTGTGATGACCTGCTCGTGTTCCGTTTTGAGTTGAAGAAACTTTTCTTTGGCCTGAAGGATCTTCTCACGTTTTATGTTTTCGGCTTCTATTTCGGCTTCTTTGAGCAGCGTTGCGCGTTTCTTTTTAAGGATTACTGTCCTGAAAAAATAGTAACCCAACGCAAAGCCTGCTGCCAGGCAGAGGGCGGATATAAGGATTATGTTGTCCATTGTTGTATATATATATAGTAGATTGAATTTGCATAAAAAAGTTTGTCGTGTTAGAAAGTATGTACAAAAAACCCGTTAGCATACGGCTGTTTAGCAAAAACCCTGATAAGCAAGGTTTGGAGCCTTTGATTATTGTCGCAAACTTCCCACGTCCCGAAATGGAATTCCCCGAAGGGTAACAAGGGGCCTGTTTTTAACACTCAAATAACTCCATAATTAAAAAGTGTTGAGTTTCGCAAAGAGCTTGGTATGTAACGGGTCTGATTGATATCTTATAACTGCAGGTATTCTCCTAAAAGGTTATCCAGCGATACTATCTCGTTCATTATGTTGCCGGGTTCATCATCTTTCTCATATCTCAGGAGACTGAGAACAAATTGAAGGGTCGCCATGGCAAGCGCGTCTTGTGAATCCTGACCTGAGTACTTCACATTAAACTGTTCAATTTTCTGATTAATGCGTTGTGCTGCAGCACGAACTATTTCTTCATCTTCTCTCGCAATTTTTAGCGGATAGTAACGATCTGCAATACTGATCTTTATTGATAATTTTTCTTCGCTCATTAAATCACCTGTTCAGCATTGTTAAACATTTATCTATCTCTCTGATCAATTTCCCGATTTTAAGTTTTGCTTCCCTGGCGTCTTCGCTTGATGCCTGGAAAGCCCCGGCCATTTGCAGTTTCTGTACTTTACTCTCTAATATGTCTTTTTCTGTCTTGTGTTTTTTTATCTCTTCGCTTAAAGTTTCAATTTGTGTTTTCAGTTCACGGTTTTCGTTAAGCGCAGTCTGATGCAGCGAGATGAGGGTTTCTATCTTCTGCCTGAGTGGGTCAAATATGGCTGCGTGTTTTGGTTTCATACCTTTACAAATTCCGCTTTACAAAGATAGTGTTTTTTAAAGAATAAAAAAAAGAGGTCTATTTGACCTCTTTTACGTTTGCCATCCCAAGCCGGATGGCTTTTTCATTCATTGGCATCAGGTTGTGGTAACGTTCAGGGAGTGATTTTTTAAGCCCTTTGATTATGTTCTCCATTTCGAGAATGGGTTTGAGCTGAAGAAAGGCCCCCAGCACCACCATATTAAAAGCTTTAGAGATTCCGGAATCGTTGGCAAGATCTGCTGCGGCGATGGAATAGACATTTATATCCTTTCGTTCAGGATGCCTGCTTATCCCGTTGGGATCGTACAACAGAATGCCTCCGGGTTTTACTTTGGATTCAAACTTGTCCATTGACTGTTGGTTAAGCACAATGGCCGTATCGCACATGTTCAATATGGGAGAGCTAATGCGTTTATCGCTTATGATCACGGTTACGTTTGCTGTTCCGCCCCGCATTTCGGGACCGTAAGAAGGCATCCAGGTTACCTCCTTGTCCTGGATGACGCCCGAATAAGCTAGTATTTTGCCCATAGAGAGGACTCCTTGTCCTCCAAAACCGGCTATGATCAATTCTTCTTTCATAACTATTATCTGTCTTTAAGATCCCCAAGGGGGTAGAAGGGGAACATATTCTCTTCCATCCATTTGTTAGCTTTCACAGGAGCCATCTTCCAATTGGAGTTGCAGGCTGCTACTATTTCAATAAAAGATGTTCCTTTCCTTTGAGTGGTATTCTCGAATGCCTTGCGAATGGCTTTTTTTGCTTTTCTTACCGAGGCCGGATTTTGCGCAGACTGCCGGGTTACGTAGCAGGTACCTTCCAGTTGTGCCACCAGTTCGGTGATCTTAAGAGGATATCCGTTCAATTCGGCTTTACGTCCGTAAGGAGTAGTTGCCGTCTTCATACCAAGAAGGGTTGTAGGGGCCATCTGGCCTCCGGTCATACCGTATATGGCGTTATTGATAAAGATCACTACGATATTCTCGCCGCGGTTGCAGGCGTGGATGATCTCGGCGGTCCCGATTGAAGCCAGATCCCCGTCGCCCTGGTAGGTAAAGACGTATTTATCGGGGTAAAGCCGTTTGGTAGCGGTGGCCAGTGCGGGTGCTCTGCCGTGAGCAGCCTGTTGCCAGTCAATATCAATGTATTTGTATGCAAAAACGGCACAACCTACGGGGCAGACGCCAATGGTCCGGTCCTGTATGTCCATTTCTTCGATCACTTCTGCAATGATCTTATGAACTACACCGTGGGTGCAACCCGGACAATAGTGCATAACGGTATCTGTAAGCACCTTGCTTTTCCCGTACACAAGGTTTTCCGGTTTTATTATATCATGCGTATCCATAGTAGTCTGCATTTAAAGATTGAACTTTGCGGTAAAGGCATTAAGAACTTCTTCGGGCGAGAAAACGATTCCTCCCATCTTCCCGAAGAATTCTACAGGGACGGCTCCGTTTACAGCCAGTCTGATGTCCTCAACCATTTGCCCGGCAGACAATTCAACAGACATGATTCCTTTCAGTTGAGGAAGCATTGCCTGAATAATCCGGGTGGGGAAGGGGAAAAGGGTAATGGGCCTGAGAAGTCCCATTCTGATGCCTTTGGAGCGGGCCATTTCCACCGTGCTTTCACATATTCGGGCCGAGCTGCCGAAGGCGACAAGCAGGTATTCGGCATCGTCGCAAAGATGTTTTTCAAACAATACTTCGGTTTCTTCTATTAATCTGTATTTTGCCTGTAGTCTCAGGTTGATTTGTTCCATGTCACGGGCTTCCAGGGCAAGTGATGATATGAAGTTGGCCTTACGTCCGGACTTCCCGGTTGTGGCCCAGTCGCCGTATTTTTCAGCTATCTCTTTATCTGTGAGGCGTTGTACCTGCGGTCTCAGCTCCACTTTCTCCATCATTTGTCCAATGGCGCCGTCCGAAAGAATCATCGCGGGCATACGGTATTTGAAGGCAAGGTCAAAACCAGTGCCAACGAAATCATACATTTCCTGTACCGATGCGGGTGCCAGGACAATAGTCTTGTAGTCGCCGTGACCGCCGCCTTTTACAGCCTGAAAATAATCACCCTGAGAGGGCTGGATGGTCCCCAGACCGGGACCGCCCCTGGTAACGTTCACAACAAGACAGGGTAATTCAGATCCTGCCATATAGGAAATGCCTTCGCACATAAGGCTGATACCGGGGCTCGAAGAAGAAGTCATAACTTTTTTTCCGCAGCAGGCCCCGCCGTAAAGCATATTAATGGAAGACGTCTCACTCTCTGCCTGCAGTACCACCATTCCGGTCGTTTCCCAAGGCATTTCTTCCATAAGGGTTTCCATGACCTCGCTCTGAGGGGTTATGGGGTAGCCGAAATAACCGTCCACACCGTACCGGATAGCGGCCAGAGCAATGGCTTCATTCCCTTTTTTTAATAGTTTTTCTGCCATTTTATTAATTAACGTTAGATTTTAACTTTGTAAACGGTAATAACGGAATCCGGACATACGATCGCACAATTGGCGCAACCTATACAATTATCCGGATTAGCCATCATAGCATACGGGTATCCCTTGCTGTTCACTTTATTGGCAAGGGCAAGAGTGTCGGTGGGGCAATTTGCGATACAGACCCCACAACCTTTGCATTTTTCTGTGTCAACCACAACAGCGCCTTTAAATGCCATATTTATGATAATTATTAGTTGTTTTTGTAAAATAAGTTACAAAAGTATAGATATTTTTTAAAATATCTTACATTTTATTTGTCAAAATATCCAAATCCTTTTTGGATCCCTTCCCAAATGGAAGGCCAGCGGAGAAGAATGCCTATGATAAGCAATAAGATAAGAATAAACATCAACCTTATTCCCTGAGGCTGATGTCTGAACCAAAAGATAAAGCGCCTCATAGGTTCTTTTCTATACGTATGCGGGCATCAACGGCGACTACAGCTTTAGCTGTGCCCAGCAAAGGGTTGATATCCATCTCGTAAATCTCGGGCGCAGCCATACACAGGGCGGATATCCTGCGAATGGCGTCCGTAAAGTGACCCAGATGCACGCCTTCCTGCCCGCGTACACCGCGGATGAGCCCGTAACCTCTCAAATCCTGCACCATGCGTTGCGCTTCTATTTTGGAGAGAGGACTCAGTCCGGTGCTTACATCCTTAAGTACCTCAACAAAAATGCCTCCCAGACCGCAAAGTATCGTATGGCCGAAGTTTTTCTCTCTCTTGGCTCCTATGAAGAGTTCCCTTCCTGAGAGCTGCGATTGAAGCATCACTCCGGTGGCGTCCTGGATCCGCATCATCTCTCTGAAGAACTTAAGCAGGGTCTCGCTATCTGTTATATCCAGCTTAACGCCTCCTACATCCGATTTGTGAACCGGACCAACGACTTTCATAACCAGAGGGAAACCTGTCTCTGCGGCAGCCTGCCCCAGCTCGTCTTCATGTGATATTACTCTTTCCTTAGCACGCGATACACCGGCTGCATCGAGCAGCGCACTTACTTCTCCGGGATTCAGGTACCCGTCCGGAGCGTTGTCTATGATCTTCCGGATCTGTTCACGGTCAACTGGCGGCAGATCGGTTTCTTCGGGCACGGGTACGGGGGTGTCCATCACACGGGCCAGGGCTGTCCCAAATACCACTTCATCGGGGAAATAAATCCTGCCTTTCTTCTGGAATTGAATTATCTCGTCCGTTACATTCAGACACGATGGAAAGATGGGATAGACGGGCTTGGTACAGCGGTCCATTTTTTTATCCAGTAATTCGTATACATCCCATACCGAGGCCAGCCCGGGTGAACCGAATATGACTGCCATTGCATCCATTTGGGGACATTCGTTTTCTACAAAATCAATGATGTCTCCCAGTTGTGCTGCTGTGCCGGTGGCAAGAAAATCAATGGGATTGGCTACTGACGAGCCCGGATAGAGTTTGTTAAGAAGCAGCCGTCCCTTTTCCGGATCAATCCGGGGAACACTTATGTTGTGTGAAGAAAGTACATCGGTAAGCATCACTGCCGGGCCGCCGGCATGCGTTATGATGCACATGTTTCGCCCTTTGGGAGGTTGTTTGAGCAGGATACAGGCGACGGTAAGCAACTGATTGCGTCCGTTGCAGCGGATAATGCCGGCTTTATTGAACAGGGCGGTAACGGCGGCATCCGGGTTGGCCATGGCTCCCGTATGAGAAGTTGCGGCCCGGCTCCCGGCCTCGGAATAACCTGCTTTTACAGCGGCAACAAAGGCTCCCTTACGCCTTAGCGAAGAAGCATGTTTACAAAGCTTCAGCGGCTTTTTGATGCTTTCAATATATAAAAGCTTTACAGGTGCGCTTTTTCCGTGAATATATGTCTCATCCAGAAACTGGAGCACTTCTTCTACTCCCACCTGGGCCGAATTGCCCACCGAATACATGCTGGCGAACGGGATGCCCAGTTGTACGGCTGCATCTATGATAAAGAGGGCTGTAGAACCCGATCCCGAGATAAGGTCTATACTTTCAGGTATGAATTTGGGCACGGGGGTGGTAAATACACCTGCGTAATGCTGGCTCATGTATCCGACGCAGTTAGGCCCGATGAGAGTGGCCCCGTACCTGTCGGCAGTATCGCGCATCTGCGCTTCCCTTTCGGCTCCTTCACGGTCTTCTTCTGAAAAACCTGCCGAGAAAACGATAATTCCTTTTGTTTCTTTTGTCTGGCAGAGACATTCCACGGCTGCGGGACACATGGCGGCCGGGATCGCCAGTATGGCCACATCTACCTGGGGCAAGTCTTCGACCCGGTGAAAGGCCGGTTGTCCCTGGATGGTTTCTGCCTTTGGATTGACTACATAAAGCTTGCCTTTGAATCCGTTGTCTATCAGGTTTTTTAAAACTTTTCCTCCCGGTTTGTGAATGTCTTCCGAACCACCCACTACCACGATACTTCTGGGTTTTAGAAACTCGTTTGTAATCATCAAGTAGAATACTTTAGTGGGCAAAGGTAGTAATTTGTTTTGCAATTTGCCTACCTTTGTACCCTCATCAAAAACAGCCTATATGATATTGATTGCAGACAGCGGTTCAACTAAAGTGTCCTGGAGGGTGCTTCATGAAGATGGCACCACACAAGTCATTCAGACAATCGGGATCAACCCTTTTTTCGTTAGCGAAGAGGATATTGTTTCCACGCTGGAAAAAGATCTGAAAAGTGCAATTACTTCTGGCAGTGTAAAGGAAGTCTATTTTTACGGTGCCGGAGTGGCCGGCCAGGATAAAATTGATATTCTTTGCAGAAGTTTCCAAAAGGTATTCCCGGGGTGCAAGGCCGAGGCTTATTCGGACCTGCTGGCAGCGGCCCGCTGTCTGTGCGGCACCGGAGAAGGCATAGCAGCTATTCTGGGAACGGGAGCCAATACCTGTTTCTACGACGGAGAAAAAATTGTGGACAATGTGCCGGCCTGCGGCTACATTCTGGGTGACGAAGGCGGCGGAGCCGTCCTCGGAAAGAAATTCATTTCTGATTACCTGAAACGCATGTTGCCGGAAGATCTTAAAGAGGCTTTCGACAGGCAATACCACCTGGGTATGCTTGATATTATTGAGAAAGTCTACCGTCAGCCCTTACCCAACCGCTTTCTGGCTACATTTACCATGTTTCTGGGAGATCACCGAACACATCCTTATGTTCAGGAGTTTCTGGCCAAAGCGTTCGATGAATTTTTTGAGCGCAACATAGCTCATTACAATTATAAAACATATCCTGTGAATATTGTCGGATCGGTTGCCTATTATTTCAGTCAGGAAGTAGAAGCCGCTGCCGCGCGTCACGGTATGCGTATAGGAAAAATTGTCAGGACTCCGATAGAAGGCCTTGTGGCTTACCATAAAAATCTTATGAAGTAGATATGACACAGAAGATCACCGAGCAGACATCAAGATACAATCACCTCGAAGCAATGTCCGTACGGGAATTGCTGGAAAACATCAACACAGAGGATAAAACCGTTCCCTTTGCCGTGGAAAAGTGCATTCCGCAGATTGAAAAACTGGTGCTGGGCATTGTGGCACGAATGAAAAAGGGAGGACGTCTGTTTTATCTGGGAGCCGGTACCAGCGGCCGGTTGGGAATTGTGGACGCTTCTGAGATCCCGCCTTCTTTCGGTGCTCCGTATGACCTCATTGTGGGACTTATTGCCGGTGGCGATGTGGCCATCCGCAAAGCCGTTGAGGATGCCGAGGATGATTCCGAGGCCGGCTGGAACGAACTGTTGGGCCATCATGTGGGAATTGACGATGTGGTGGTGGGCATAGCAGCATCGGGGACTACTCCGTATGTTGTGGGTGCGGTCAGGAATGCCCGTGCCAGGGGTATGCTCACGGGATGCATTACCTGCAATCCTAATTCCCCGGTAGCCGAAGCCGCTGAAATACCCATTGTAGCGATAGTGGGTCCTGAATTTGTTACGGGATCTACACGTATGAAATCAGGAACGGCACAGAAGCTTATTCTCAATATGGTATCGACCTCTACAATGATCCAACTGGGACATGTGATAGGTAATAAAATGGTGGATATGCAGCTTACCAATGCCAAACTGGTTGACAGGGGTACCAAGATGATCATGGAGGAAACGGGCATAACCCAGTACGACACGGCCAAACGCCTTTTGCTGCTTCACCGATCGGTAAGGGCTGCCGTAGAAGCCGTGAAAAAGTAAATTATGTTCGAATCCAGATACGATTCCGTTTTGCTTCAACGGGCAGTCGATGCCTTTTCAAGACTGCCGGGCATCGGGCCAAAATCTGCCCTGAGGATGGCTTTGTACCTGCTGCGTCAGCCGGCACCGGAATCGGAGCATTTGGCAGAAAGTATCCGAAACCTTCGTGATAAGGTGGTCTATTGCTCGGAATGCCGCATGATATCGGATGCTCCCGTTTGTCCTGTCTGCTCAGATCCGAACAGGGACCGCAGGGTGATTTGCGTGGTGGAGAATGTGCGGGATGTTATGAGCATAGAACATACGGGACGCTATCGCGGACTGTACCATGTGCTGGGAGGCATTATTTCTCCCATAGATGGAATCGGTCCTTCAGATCTGGCCATAGATCAGCTGGTGGAACGTATAGAACAGGGCGAAGCCCGGGAGGTCATACTGGCTTTGAGCACTACCATGGAAGGGGAGACTACCTGCTATTACCTTTACAAGAGAATTAATTCTTACGGCATTAAGATCAGCACAATCGCCAGAGGTGTCGGATTTGGCGATCAGCTGGAATATACAGATGAACTGACCCTGGGACGTTCTATTGAGAACCGTCAGCCTTTTAATCCTTCTTAACCCTATATCTATGGAGCACACTTTTCCTCTTTCCTGGTTACTTATTGCTTTTACGGTTTATACCGCGTTGCTTTTTTTTGTTTCCTGGCTTACTTCACGTAAAGCAGACAGCGGATCGTATTTTTTAGGTAACAAGAAATCTCCGTGGCCCATCGTGGCATATGGCATGATAGGAACATCAATAAGCGGCGTCACTTTTATTTCCGTGCCAGGGAACGTAATGAACGAGAATTTCTACTATATGCCTTTGGTACTGGGTTTCGTTATAGGTTATATAGTGATAGCAAAAGTTTTGCTGCCTTTATACTATAAGATGAACGTCACGTCCATCTATTCGTATCTTGAGAGTCGGTTTGGTTTTGCTACCTATCGTACGGGAGCGGCTGTATTTATGGTTTCCCGGGTATTGGGCGCAGCCGTAAGGATATTTGTTGTGGTTCTGGTTCTCCATACGTTTCTGCCCGACGGAGCGGTTCCTTTCTGGGTAGTGGCGGCCGTATTCATGTTCCTTATATTTTTATATACGTATAAAGGCGGCGTGAAAACCATTATCTGGACCGATGTGTTACAGACTACATTTATGTTGCTTGCCGTGATTCTTACGGTTGTGTCCGTCGCCAGGGCCATGGACTGGAATTTTTCCGAAATGACACGCGCTGTTTCTGAAACCAATTATTCCGATTGGTTCAACTGGGAATGGAGTGCCTCTAACAATGCCATCAAACAATTTATCAGTGGTATTTTTATTACCATAGTAATGACGGGACTGGATCAGGAGATGATGCAGAAAAACCTGTCCTGTAAAGATATCCGGTCTGCACAGAAAAATATCTATACGACCAGTATAACACTGGTAGTTGTCAACCTGCTGTTTCTGCTTCTTGGCGCTGTGCTCGCAATATATGTCAGTTCCAAACTGGGCGGGATGCAGGGAATCGGTCTGGCAGACGCCTCGGGTATCGTAAGTAAAGCGCAAACTGACAAGCTTTTCCCGGTCATCGCCTCTCAATACCTGGGTCTGGGCGTGGGATTGTTTTTTATTATCGGACTCATCTCGGCCTCTTACCCGAGCGCCGGCGGCGCTCTTACCTCACTTACCACCTCGTTCTGTATCGATTTTCTTGGATTTAATAAAAGAACTGATATGGAACAATCGCGCAAAGACAAGATCCGTAAACGCACACATGCCTTCTTTGCCGTCCTTTTCTTTGTAATCATTCTCATACTTTATGCGGTGAACAACCAGGCCATCATTAACCTGGTTTATATGCTGGCCGCTTATACATACGGTCCTCTTCTGGGATTTTTCTTCTTTGGGATTTTTACCCGGTACCAGGTAAGGGATAAAGCGGCACCCTACATAGCGGTGGCTGCTCCGGTACTTTGTTTTCTGACAGACTTGGCCTGCAAAACCTTTTTTGATTTCGGTCTGGGCTTCACAATCCTTTTGGCAAACGGCCTGTTTACCTTCCTTGGAATGTGGATTTTTCGTAAACCGCGCATGATTTCGGAATAGTATTCTTATTTTCAGAAAAAGTTTAACTTTGCAAAAAATTATCTGAGCAAATGCCAGACGGTTAGTTGGAATAGTTAATAACTCGCTCGCAAGGGCCTAAAAACTAGAGTGTTATGTGTTTTCGTTTGGAGCATACCGGATGTTTGAGGCATTGTTGGCAGATAGCTCATAAGGTTCGATCTAAGCCGCGAAGTAGATAGAAAGTAAGTCGTAACAGATGTTTCACTTTCTAAACTTTGCATCATGATTGAAATTTTTTACAAATCAAAAGGACATATTTTAAGCGAAGTTAATCTTCAGGTTCTGGAAAACCTGGGATTGGACGATGTGCTTTGGATCGATCTCAACAATCCCACAGGAGAGGAAAAACATGCTGCGGAAGATTTCCTTAACACTACGCTGCAAAGCCGGGCGCAGGCAGAGGAAATTGAATCTTCCTCGCGTTATTCTGAGACCGAAACGACCATTTTTGCCAATACAAACTTTCTGATTCCCGGGCCGGAAGAATATTCTTCCGAACCCGTTTCATTTATTTTAAGCGAGGGTATACTCGTGACATTACGTCATGCCCCGTTACGTACACTGTCTGAAGTGCAGCGTCGGTTGTTGAATAATTACCGCATCTATCCCACCGGCTATCATATTATGGTCAGTATCCTGGAGAACCGGATTGACGTAGATGCAGACCTTGTGGAGATCCTTGCCAAAGAGATCACTCAACTTTCCAGAAGAATTGACCTGGGTGAGTCCATGGGAGAAGATTTTTTGCTGGATGTGAATCAGTTGCAGGAGAACACCATGGTCATCAGGGAAAACGGCGTGGACAAACAACGAGTGATATCAAGTATCCTCAAAAGCGATAAATTTCCAAGGGATGTATACTCTAAGCTCGAGGTACTGAATAAAGACGTTGATTCCCTCATAAATCATGCTAATTTTAGTTTTGAAAGACTTGAATATCTGCAAAATACGGTGTTGGGTCTTATTAATTTGGAGCAGAATAAATTAATGAGGATCTTTACATTTGTTTCGCTTTTGCTTATGCCACCGACACTTATTGCCAGTATTTACGGAATGAATATCAAGTTGCCCGTGATAGGGGGAGAGAAGATCTGGGATTTTGTTCTGCTTATTGGGATGATGTTGTTTTCCGTGCTAATGGCCCTGTTTTTGTTCAGAAAAAGAAAAATGATAAAATAAAACCCATTTACTATTGATATGCCACAACCTGTTACCCCAAGAATCGCCCGCCTAAGGCAAGAGTCATTTGACACGCAGCCATCGTTGAATATTGAGCGGGCTCGTATTGAGACCCAATTTTACAAAGAAAATGAGGGCAAGTATTCCATACCTGTACTCAGAGCCATGAATTTTCTTGAGCTATGCAAGAAAAAAACCATTTACATTGGACCTGATGAATTGATAGTAGGAGAGCGCGGACCCAGACCCAAAGCCGTATCGACATTCCCCGAGCTGACCTGCCACAGCGTGGAGGATCTGCATGTGCTCAATACAAGAGAACTTCAGAGATATACCATATCTCAGCAGGATATAGACATTTACGAACGTGAGATTATCCCTTTCTGGAAGGGCAAAACACAGCGTGAGCGGATTTTCGCTCAGGTTCCCGATTCGTGGAGGCTGCCTTACGAAGCCGGTCTGTTTACCGAATTCATGGAACAGCGTGCTCCAGGTCACACTGCACTGGACGGCAAAATCTACAAGTACGGGATGAAGGATTTCAAGAAAATGATTGCCCAATCGTTATCGAAACTCGATTTTCTGAACGATCCGTATGCAACAGATAAACGCGAAGAGCTCACGGCTATGGATATTTCATGCGATGCCGTGATCGTTTTTGCAGAACGCCATGCCGCGCTGGCAGAAGAAATGGCCTCGGCATGTGAAGCTCAGGGAAATGCCGTGCGTGCTGCCGAATTGCGCGACATAGCAGAAGTATGCCGCCGGGTTCCCGCCAATGCGCCGCGTACCTATCACGAAGCCATTCAGATGTACTGGTTTGTACATTTGGGAACCATTACCGAATTAAACGGCTGGGACGCCATGAATCCCGGTCATTTTGATCAGCACCTGGCTCCCTTCTATGAAGAAGATATGGCCGCCGGAATCCTTACCAGGGAAAGGGCCAAGGAGCTTATGAGCTGTTTCTTTATTAAAGTTAATAACCAGACGGCTCCTCCCAAGGTGGGGATCACGGCGAAGGAAAGCGGAACTTACAACGATTTCACCAATCTGAACATTGGCGGTGTCAAACCCGACGGGAGCGACGGAGTAAATCCGGTTTCCTATATCATGCTGGAAACTATTGAAGAAATGCATTTGCTTCAGCCGGGAACATCCATCCATATATCGGCTGTTACTCCCGAACATTTTCTGCGTGAGGGGTGCAAGGTCATTCGCAGGGGATACGGATATCCGTCTGTCTTTAACCCCGATGTGTATGTTCAGGAATTAATGCGTCAGGGAAAGTCCCTGCAGGATGCCCGGGAAGGCGGATGCAGCGGTTGCATTGAGGTGGGGGCTTTCGGGAAAGAGGCCTATCTGCTGACCGGTTATCTTAACGTTGCCAAAATATTTGAAGTCACTTTGCATAACGGGACGGACCCTGTTTCAGGAAAACAGGTATCAATCAGTACCGGAGATCCCAGGGAGTTTGCCTCTTTTGAGGAGCTTTACGATGCTTTTATGAAGCAGGTGCGTTATATTGTAAATCAGAAAATGCTGGTAAGCAACTATATAGACAGGATGTTCGCCAAGTATGCCCCGGCAACTTTCCTTTCTGTCCTTATGGACGACTGCATTGTACGTGGCCGGGATTATTACGACGGGGGTCCCAGATACAATACCAATTACATTCAGTGTACCGGTCTGGGCACCATTACTGACAGTTTGTCTTCCATCAAAAAGCATATTTATGAAGACGGTACTTTCTCTATGGATAAGTTACTTGAGGTACTGGCAAAGAATTTTGCCGGGGAAGAGAAAATGCGGCAGTATATAATCAATCATACGCCCTTCTTTGGAAATGACGACGAATACGCAGATTACATTGCCGTACGTGTTTATAACGACCTCTACGATTCCATTGAAGGAAAGCCAAATACCAAGGGAGAGTGCTATCATTTGAATATGCTTTCCACTACCTGCCACGTCTACTTTGGCACCGTTACCGGGGCTACCCCCGACGGGCGTCTGGCCGGGAAAGCCTTGTCGGACGGCACTTCTCCTTCTCACGGAGCCGATACCCAGGGTCCCTCGGCCGTAGTACGTTCCCTTGGAAAACTGGACCAGGTGAAATCGGGTGGTACGCTGCTTAATCAGCGTTTTACTCCCTCGTTGCTTAAATCTGAGGACGATATTGCCAACCTGGCGGCTCTAATTCGTAGCTATTTTGCGTTGGGTGGTCACCACATTCAATTTAACGTGGTGGATACCAAGACGCTGAGAGATGCCCAGAAGTATCCCGATCAATACCGCGACCTGTTGGTACGCGTAGCCGGCTACAGTGACTACTTTAATCATATGGATGCCGCCCTGCAGGAAGATGTTATCTGCAGAACGGAAAACCAGTCTTTCTAGTTTGTGCCCTTATAATGAAAGGTTGTATTTTTGATTTCAAACGGTACTCTGTGCACGACGGCCCGGGGATCCGTTTCAGTGTGTTTTTTAAAGGATGTCCCCTGCATTGTGCATGGTGTCATAATCCTGAGAGCCAGTCGTTTGAACCTCAAGTGCTTTTTATTGCCAACAAATGCATTGGGTGCGGTTCATGTGAAAGCAGACAATTCCCGGAAAAATGTCCGGCAAAAGCACTGGAAAAGTGCGGATCGTGGTATACAGTCGAGCAGGTTATGAAGCGTATCCGGCGTGAAATACCTTTTTTTGAACGTTCCGGCGGAGGCGTAACCTTTAGCGGGGGAGAACCTATGGCCCAGCCACAAATACTTCTGGAACTGCTGAAAGAATGCAGGGCTTCGGGTATACATACGGCCGTAGACACCAGTTTATTTGTCAATCCCGGGGTACTTAGTGACATAATACCTTTTACAGATTTGTTTCTGTTGGATTTGAAAGTGATGAATAATGAACGTCACCTGAAATACATCGGAGTGGAGAACGGCCTCATTTTAGAAAATATGCATACCGTTGCCCGTTCGCAAGTGCCGTTTGCCCTGAGAATTCCGTTTATTGGAGGCGTGAACGACAACCAGCAGGAAATTAATGCCATGTTGCAACTTGCCCTGGAACTCAGTAACCTGGGAAATCTTACCCGCATCCATTTACTGCCATATCACGACTACGGACGGAGTAAACTTATAAGAATAAATCCGGAAGCGGTATTGCCCCCGGATTCTTTCTATAAGCCCTCGGACGAAACAATTGCCGGAGCAATGTCACTCTTTGCCTCACAAGGTTTTACCGTTGTGCAGGGAGGTTGAGCGTGTTATTTGATTTCAGCCGTCTTTGCGGCCAGCCATTGCGTTTCGTCCGGATCAAGATGAGGCGCAAGGTTTTTGTAAACCATGCGGTTATAATCGTTCAGCCAGTCCACTTCCCACGGATCCATCAGTGACAGTGTTACAGCGGTTGTGTCTATATAGCATATTGTCAATGTTTCGAACCCGTACCATTCTCCAAATTCGTTTGTTCCAAGGTCTTTACAGAGAAGTACGTTTTCGTGTCTGACTCCGTGTTCTCCTTCGCGGTACATTCCGGGTTCGTTGGAAGTAACCATTCCCGGGATAATAGTTTGATCCCTGAAAGTGAGCCTGATATCCTGGGGTCCTTCGTGTACGCAAAGGTAATGCCCAATCCCGTGTCCTGTCCCGTGTCCGTAATTACGCAACCCTTTCCACAAGGGCATACGGGGAAGGATATCCAGATGAGTGCCGGTGGTACCTTTCATAAATACGGCCGTACTCAGGGCAATCATCCCCTTAAGAACGAGTGTGTAATCTTCTTTTTCCATAGGAGTGAGCGGTCCCAGTGGTACGGTACGGGTAATGTCCGTGGTCCCGTACAAATAATGACCCCCCGAATCAATAAGGTAAAAACCTTTGGGTTCCAGCATACTGAACTGTGCCGGTGAGGCAGAGTAGTGAGGGAGTGCTGCGTTTTTTCCGTAA
>Ga0265297_10001900_pt1 | contig 45487 bp, 57 predicted proteins | sample Munlanlwell13791_FD_192502 | JGI IMG/M metagenome (GOLD analysis project Ga0265297, IMG submission 192502) | Leachate microbial communities from a municipal landfill in Southern Ontario, Canada - Leachate well 137-91 | ecosystem: Engineered > Solid waste > Landfill > Unclassified | place...
GTTCCACAACGATCTACGGCTATCGCACGACGACCGCCACGTTTTCCGCGGGGGAGACGGTGACAGGCACCGATGACGATGGCAACGCGATCAGCTTCGCCATGACGGCGGATGCCGAGGTCGCCCCGCCGCACTGGTATGACTGGACGCCCTACGGCAACAGTTCCGACTATGGCGCATTGCCGGATCGGGCGTACATAGGCTGCGTGAGTGGCGGGCGGTGTATGCTCAGCGGCGATCGTAACTATCCGCATCAGATACGCACGTCTGCTATCGGAAATCCGTGGGATTGGAATGTCTCCCGCGAGGCACCTACCAGAGCAATGGCTATCGGTGCGGGTGCCGCTGGCGCGATCGGTGACATTGTTAGGGCACTGATTCCGGCCCGCGACAACCACCTATTCATCGGGTGTGCCAATTCTGTCCACCTGCTCAACGGCAACCCAGCCGATGGCGGTCAGTTGTTTGCTGTGGACAAGACAGTTGGCATATTTGACGCAACAAGCTGGTGCTTTGACGGCGACAATAATCTGTACTTTTGGGGTACAGGCGGGATATCTAAACTTAGCAAAGGGGCAGTGACACTTGAGTCGATGACACGACAGCCGCTGCCGAAGCTGGTCCAGGACGAGGCTGCCGATCCATCGACGCATCGCATCACTATGGGGTATGACCCAGATCGGGTTGGCATCAAGGTTTGTATTACAAAGTTGGCCGACGGCACTAGCTCGAACTACTGGTATGACTTGCAGACTGGCGGGTTCTTCCCCGACGCGCACCAGGAGGCTCATGGCGTCTACAGCATGTTCTTTTACGACGCGAACGATGCGGACTACAAGGCTCTGCTGATGGGCTGCAAGGACGGGTACATCCGCGTCCATGATGATGACGCTGATGACGACGATGGATCGGCAATCGATAGCTACGTCTGGTTCGGGCCACTGCCGTTTGGGGAGAACTATGGAGAGGGGTCGATCAGCAATTTGCGGGCTACGCTCACGGGCGGGGCGTCTGGCGGATCAGCCGCCGATTCAAACTCGGTGACGTTCGGGGTGTACGCGAGCGAGTCAGCGGAGGACGTGATTGAGTTGATGGACGACGCGGGTGCCGTGCCGGAGTTCGGCGGAACATTCAGCATGGCGAACACGAGGCGGCAAAAGCGGCGACGGCAGAAAGCACGCGGCCGATATGGTGCGATCAAGTTGGGCAACAGTGCGAATGATGAAACCTGGGGCCTTGAGAAACTACACGTAGGAGGTTAGTATAATGGCGATCAGTCGAACGACATCGCTGCCGTCGGACTATCAGAGCATGAGCGCGACTGAATTGCAGGCGTTGCAGCGCAAGCTACAGCGTACTGGCGGGCTAGAGGCGTTCGGTCAACCTACCGTGATGGCGAATACGCTGTCCCAAGCGATCAAGGCCGCTAGAACCCGCGAGCAAGGTGCGGCAAGTTCTACTGGAAGCGCGCCGTCCGGGGATTCCTCTTCACTATACGAGGAAGCCAAGAGCATGCTAGGCGACGTGACGGGATTGTATGAAGCGGGCGGTGCATACGATCAGGCGTTCGAGGCGAGTAAGCGGAAGGCTATGCAGGGTGCCCAGGCGTCGATGGTCGGCATGGGGATGTCGAACGTGTACAACCCACAGGCGTCTGGTGCTGCGTATGAGGCCGAGGCTCGACCTGCTTGGGAGTTGGGTCGCACGCAGGGCCTCGCCGGTGCGATGACGAACGTGGCAGGATTGCAGGCCGGTCGTGCGAGTGAGTTGTATCAGGGCGGCATTCAGCGCGAGGGAATCCAGGCTGGGCTGACGTCTACAGAGATGCAGACGGGCGCTAGCTTGGCGGCCACGGGAATGCAGACTGCCGCTCAACAGAGTATCGCCAGTATGCAGGCACAGAATCAGATGCAAATGTTGCAAATGCAGTTAGGCGCGCAGCAACAGGCTTCGGGACTACCCGTATCTCCGTTCGCAAGCAGTGCTGGTATGTGGGGGTAGCATGACTGAACCACGCAACACGATCAACGTCCCTGTCGCCGGATCGAATCGATTCGAGCAGGACGTCGTCATGGCGATTTCCCGGCTCAAGGCGTCAGTTATGTCGCCGGACGGCTCCCCGTCGTTTGCCAACTTGTTACTGACCGATCTTGATGCAAGCAAGCTGGCAGGCACAGACGCCGATAAGTCGTTTCAGTCGATCAATGTCGGCGACAGTATCGCGCTGACCGGGACCACTCTGGATACGATTCAGGATATTCGTGCTACGGCAGCCCCGACGTTCGCAGGGTTGGCGCTGACAGGACTGTCTGGCGTGCTTCAGGCAACGGCCGGGGTAGTGTCTGGCTCGGCTACGCTTGACGACGTGCCTGATGGGACCAGCTATGAGCGAGTGGCCGCGAATCAATTGTCGTCCGGTATCTACATTGACGCTACGACGGCCGTGAAGGGGATAGCGTCGTTCGATTCCGACAGCTTCTCTGTGGCCGACGGACATGTGTCGCTGGCGGCCGGTGGTGGTCTGAGCCATAACGACCTCGGCTCCATCCAGGGCGGCACTGCGGCTGAGTATTACCACCTGACTGAGACTGAGCACGGGTATGTTTCTGGCGCTAACGCTCAGAGTGTGTTGACTACGGCGGGTCCTACGTTTGCCGATCTCACTCTGTCGTCTCCTGTAAACATCTATGCCCTAAGCCATGATAGTTTCGCCGATTTCGTAGCTGACGAACACACTGCTCACAGCGGAGTTAGCATCATAGCCGGGGACGGGTTAAGTGGCGGCGGCGACATCACAGCTAGCCGGACGCTAAACGTGGATGCTGCTCTGGTCACTATAGCAGGTTTGGCAACTACCGACAGCAACTTCATTGTTGGCAACGGGACTACTTGGGTTGCTGAATCTGGCGATACTGCACGAACCTCACTGGGTTTGGGAACTGGTGATAGTCCAGAATTTAGCGGATTAGTGATCGGGTTTTCCTCTTTTCGCCCATTAGATATAAGACGGGTTTCCAACGATCGCTTTGGACAGGCCCTTCGTTTCATAAAAGGCCGTGGTTCTATTGGCTCCTATACTGGAACACTGTCTGGGGATCAGTTAGCCCGCTTTATGGTTACGGCCGCCTTGGACGATGGTTCTTTTCCAACGCCAGGAAACAATCAGGACTTTCTTATTCTTGCTGCTACAGAAAACCACACCTCTACAAACCAAGGCAGAGACTTAGCGATAAAGACTATTCCCAATGGTGGGGCAGGATCTATTACGCGAATATACGTTTCACATGACGGAAAAACGGGTTTCGGTGGTGAGACCAGTCCACAAGAGGACGTTCACGCTGCCGATACCATTCGTGCCGACACAGCTTTCAACCTCAATGGCACAGATGGCATCACCGCCACTGATACAGTAATCACAGCCTTGCAGGATAACGCAGGGCAGTTGCAGTATAAAAGCAAGACTATCACATTTACTGGTGGGATCAGAACGGCAACCGGGGCAGAATCCGGCTGGACCGATGTTCCGCCCGCATAGGGGGCAACATGCCGATACAGCAATCTATACTTGATCCGCAAGCTAAATCCTTTGCACCGGCCCCGGCGTTCGTAGCGACCAATCCACAAGGAAACGTGCGATTTACAGCGGGGCGGCTGATGGAGGACGCACAAACCGGAGAACGGTGGGGCGAGTATGATGACATGCCCCCGGTGTCCGGGTTTGAGCCAATGCAAGGGATCGGGCCAGCACAGGAGGCCGCGCAATCTAATCTGCCAGTAGACCCGCTCGAAGAGTTGCAGAAGCGAACGCAGATGCGCACTCAGTATATCGAGCAGGAGATCGGTGCTCAGGAGTCTGCGTTGCAGCAAGCGTTCGACAAGCAGTACGGCGATCTAGAGGGCCAGTACAACATCGAGCGCCACTACATTCAGAACTCCCCAAGCATCGAGCCGCAACAGAAGGCCCGGCAGATCGAGCAGCTAAACAAGCGGTATGAATTGAAGATTCACGACCTGCGTAGTCAGGTGCAGCCGGGGATGCAGCAGCTAGATGCACAGCGTCGGCAGGCTATGATGCAGATTGAGGAGGACCGGCAACGGCGAGAGCATGAGGTCAGCATCATCGATCGGCTCGCTCAGCAGGGTGTTATCGAAGACCCGGCCGCTGTGCTTCAGCAAAAACTACAGGCGGTCGGAGTGAATGTGCCGATCGGTGCGTTGCGCCCGACGACTCCGGCGGAGCGTATTAGGGCACAACAGGCAGAACTGCGATCGGTGGACGCAGTGCTTGCTAATTTTGATCCTGAAGTAGAGCGCGGTTGGTATGATCCGAGAAAGAAAGTGCCAGTGAGATATACGCCGACTGGGTTCGAGGAAGATGTACGTGACGCCACTCCTGAGGAAGCGCAAATGTATCGGAATCTGCTGCAATATCAAGCGCAGCTTCGTATGGGTCTTGGGCAAGAACTGCAAGGAGCGTTTCAGCTTTCCAACGCCGCCGCTGCCGCTGAAAACATGAAACGTGCGGGCAGGCCAATGGCAAATCAAGCACACAAGATCACGCATCCGGGTGGCAAGTCCGGTGCATCACAAACGCAGGAAGTGACAGTACGCAGTCCGAATGGCAGAGTGGGAACAGTGCCGGTCGGTGAGTTGGCCCAGGCTGCCGTTGAGGGTTATACAATAGTAACGGGGAGGTAACGTTGGCTATCAACTTTAAGCCGCTCGAATCTTCTACGATCAACTTCAAGCCGATCCAGGATGATGAGCGTAAGAAACAGCCCCCGCAATGGACTGGATTCTACTCGCCGAATGCTGTTGTGCCGGAAGGTGAGGTGGCGCGTGCCATAACTCGTGGGGTCACTAAGTTAGCGGCCAGTGCAGTCGGTACATACGCATCCATCAAGCGCGGGTTCATTGAGTCGTCCGTGGAAGACCTTCCGCCATCTTCGTTCATGCCTGGGTACCAGTACACCGGGGCCGCAGAAAAGTTGAGAGAGGAACAAAGGCCAGAGGCATTAGAACAGACGCGAGGGCTCCGCGATACGGCCGCACACTTGTACCGTACGGCGGAGACCCCGCATTTGCAGCAGCAAATGGATGGAATCGCCGGGTATATTCTCAACACGTCGCTGGAAGCCCTGCCGATCTTAGTCAGCTCTGCGGTCAGCACGCCATTGGTCGGTCCTGCCGGACCCGCACTTATTGGGTACGCCTCCTATGGTGAGCAGGCTTACCAAGAGGCCATGCAAGCTCAGCTTGATGCTGGCGTCCCGGAGGACGAGGCCATTCGCGTGGCAGAGATCGAACGAGCGGTGTCTGGCACAATCAACGGTGCGTTGCAGGCCCTTCAGTTCGACCAGATACTCAAGATTGGTCGGACGCAGATCGGCCCTCTGGCGGCGGCCGTCAAGGATCGAGCGTATCGGGAGGTTGCTAAGCAGGGCGCAAAGATCACTGCGGAGTCGGCCGCTCGCGTGGCAGCGGGTGCACTGTCTGAAGGCCTGCAAGAGGCCACGCTGATTGGCACCGCGACTATGCACGGCGATCGGATCGAGTTCGATGAAGACCTTGAGCGGATAGGGATGGCGGCTCTTGGTGGGGCCACGGTTACGGCGTTCTATGGTGGAATCGGTGCCGGTGTCCAGCGTGCAGGGCGCGCATTGGGTCAGGCGCGTGCAGAGAGCGCGGAGGCGTGGGCTGCGAAACGAGGAGAGTTTTGGTCGCAGTGGGAAGCTGAGTCTGCGCCAGTTGAAGAGATCACTGGCTGGTTCGAGCCGCAAGCCCGCGTGATGCCGGAGGCAGACGTGACGGATGCCGTGGCGGACACGGGGATTGTAGAAGATATCGCCGATCGCCCGCGTCCAGTGGCTAAGGAGCAAGCTGAGCCAGACCTGACGCCCGAAGAGACGAGCGTGCTGGCCCGGCTGGAAGCTGAGGAAGTTACCGCCGATCCTGCCGCACCGGCTGAAGATGCGGGCACCGTCAGGCCCGAACTCTACATCGGCAATGTGACCAAGCGTGCAAAGCAGGCGTGGGCTGAGGCGTTTAACGAGGCCCGCAAGGAACAGGGCCTTCCGGGTGAGGTACAGGCCGAGGACGTGAAGGGCCATACGGAGAAGGGATTTCCTACTAAACGTACGGAGATTGAACTGACGCGGGACCAAGCGACCGAAACTCTAGCGCAGTGTGAAGAGGCCCTGGATACCCGTCTGGAAGCCGGTGAGTGGACCGGCCCTGAGATCGCCGTGATGAACGCCCTGTGGGGCGATATCAAGGCCCTTCGTTCCGTCCTGGGCCACGAGGTAGGTCGAATGCCGTTTCGCGTACGACGCGCCGCGCGGAAGCCCGTGGTGGAGATACAGAGCCCGATCGAGAGGACATACGCTGCTATCCGTGGGCCTGACAAGGCTACGATGGCGAAGTGGACTCCGAACGATCTGGTTACGCAGGCTCAAGCGCTCAAGGCCAAGCTCAAGGCTGTGGCACAGGCCGCGACCAAGGCTTATCGGCAGGGCAGCAAGGAAGCCGTGGCAAAACTGCGGCGAGATTGGCGGGCATTGAACGCCAAGAAACGTGTGCTGAAGATGGTCCGGGACTACCGCAGCAAACTGGTGCGCCAAATCACGCGGCCGGTAGGGGAAAGTGTTGACCCGCTATATGCCCGCGCGATTCGCGTGATGTCTGAGGCTATGGACTCGCGGAACCGTACTGAGCGGACGCGCCAGAGAATAGACGGCCTGAAACAGGCCCTGCAAGCGGACCCGGAAACGTTGGAGGCTATGAAGTCCAGCAAGGCGATGAAACTCCTCGAACGTCTTGGGCAGACCCCGCTGGAAAACATCAGCACGGAGCAGCTTCAGGACCTCGCAAACGAGCGGATTCGCTTGGAGCGCGAAGGTCGGCTCAGGTCATCCAAGACCAAGGAACATCGGCTGGGTGCTAGCATCACGAAGGAACTGAACACCGCGCTGGACGCGCGGCCTGTGAAGGCCAAGCTTGGAGTGCAGGCGCGACTCGGAGCAAGCTGGTTTGCACGGACGTCCGATCGCATGCTTCAAAACCTTCGAGGGCTGTATCACGGAGACATGCCGATCTCTCGCATGTGTCGTGAGTTAGACGGCGGGGTACGCGGTGCGTTCACAAAGTTCGTGTGGGAGCCGATCAAGCGAACAGCCGTGGCATCGCGCATGAATGCCGGAAAGGTGCTCATTGACTACCGGGAGTTCCTGACTGGAATCGGTGCCGACCCGGCCTTGATGATGGGCGCGGAGAATACGTTTGCCTTGGAATCTGGCATGACCGTGAAACTAACTCCGTTTGAACAGATCGGCATATATGTTCATTCACTCAACCCGACGTCGCGTTCACACTTATCTGAGACACCACAACAGACGCGATTGCGGAACGCTCACCGGGCAGGCCAAATTACTGACCAGCAGTTCTACGCTCAGTGGTTCGGGTATCGCGGCAAGATGACAGCGAATCGACTCGCTGAGTTGAGGCAGTTGTATGAAGCCGGGATGAAGTATCGTGAGACGCTTGGGCTGACGGACGTTGACATCGACGCGATTACCAAAGGCGTGACTTCCGACCCACAGCTAACAGCCATAGCCGATCACATTACCAAGTACTTTGAGGATCGGTGGACACAGATCGAACAGGTGTGCCGCTATGTCGGCATTAATCCGAACGAGCTTGAGCATGTCGCGCGGTACTTGCCGCTGGTTGTTGATAAGGCAGACGTGTCGAATCAGGCGGACCTCTTGTCTCGTGCGCTAGAGCAGTTCATACCGGAAGACTATCTTGCCGAGCACAAGTTTCTGAAGAAGCGAAAAGGTGCACAGCAGAACGTAGAACTGGATGCACAAGTGCTGTTCATGCACGGCATAAAGCAGGTCGAGCATTTTCTCGCTATGTCACCAGTGCTAAGCCGCTTGAGCCACGCCATCAACGACCCGGACTTCCGCACCAAACTTGGCCGAGCGACTAGAGGAAAGGGGCACAACATTCTGTCGCAGTGGCTCATTGATGCCGGACGTGGCCGTGTTATGCGCGAGAGCACCGAGATCGCCAAGATGATGCACAAGCTGCATCGCAACGGCATCATCTATGCACTCGGCTTTAATATCGGTGGCGTGGTCCCGAAGCAGGTGCTGTCGATATTTCCTGTGCTGGCGAACAGCCCGAAGATGGTCCCGCGATTTGTCAGCAATGTGCTGAACCACATGACGCCGGAGTCCTTCGATCAGATGCGTGCTGATGTGTTTGAGAAATCGCCGATGATGAAGGACCGCCTGATGGAGCACATGTTCTCTGACCCATCGAGAAAGGCGACAAGGAAGGCCCTGTATCGCCTGTTCGGCAAGAAATGGAAGGGCACCGATCTATCGATGGCTGCGGTCGCACCGATCCAGTGGGTAGATCAGTGGACGACACTGCACGCGTGGAAGTCGGCATACGACTTTGCGACAGAAGATGGGGCGAGCGACAGTGCTGCTACTCGATATGCTGACCACGTTGTCCAAGAGACGCAGCCGATGGCCCGCCCTGAAGACCTGCCGCACTACTTCCGTGGTGGGTCGATCGCTCAGTGGGTGAACACGTTCCGCAACGTCGTGAACAAGAACCTCAACTATTGGATTCACGACATCTACGGTGCCCGGAAACGCGGTCAGATCACAAACGAGGAAGTGATGTATCGTGTGTGGATGTCCTGTGTGATGCCCGGCCTGCTATTCGGGTTTATCAGTCGCGGCTTCCGCATTCCAGACGACCCGAAGGAAATGGCAAAGGACGTGGCGTTGTATGGGCTCGGTTCCCCAATGCTGATCGGCAGCATCATCACTGGTGCCGTCCATGGTTGGGGGTCGAGCCTCGGCATGGCCGGCGCGGCGTTGCAAGAGCCTGGGTTGGCTATGCAGGCAGCGATGAAGGGCGACTACTCGAAGGTGTTGCGGCATTCAGCGGCTACGCTGGCTATGTGGAAGTTCCCTGGAACAGTTACCGCGCAGTCGGTGCGAACTGCCCAAGGAGCGTGGGATTTGATAGAGGGGGAGGCCGATGACTATCGTAGGCTGTTGTATAGCGAGTGGGCATTGAAACAAAATGAAAGTGAAAGCGGCGGTCGTCGTCGCAGAAGATCAAGGAGAAGGAGAAAACGGAGATGATGAAGCCAGAAAGCGACCACGACCTGCTAATACGATTGTGTGAAAAAACCGACACTATAACGAAGATGCTGTCGAACCACTTGGAGCATCACTTCTGGTACAATGTGACGCTCCTTGCCGGGTTTCTTGCTACGGCTACAGCCGTAGGACTTTACCTCTTGGGGTAGTGTTTGTAAACGGGAGCGTTTCTTCCCAACCAAACTGCAAGGCAGCCTGGGGCAACCCAGGCTGCCTTTTTTCGTTTCGCAGATTAACGGTGTTTTGTATCACGGCTTTCGGCAAGACCCTGATTAGACCGCCACGACTCCAACAGATGTCCTGCGGCCGCGCAAGCCACTTACTCTCCTCTTCCAGTGACAGCTTTAAGGTCCCTGTACACGCGGGCGTGTAGACCGTCATCCGCGCGTCGTTGCTTGACGTGCCGCCGTATGAACTCATCAACCTTCCTCCTCGTTGTGTACTTCGTCTGCCCAAGTCCAGGACGCCTAAATGTTATTAGTGAGCCATTACACATCGCCCCAGTTAACTGCGGCATCCGCAGGATCACTCCGGTCTGATGGTGTATGTAGTCGATCACTTGCGGCAAGGTCAAGAAGTCGTTGTCGTTCGTCTTTGTACTCTTGGAACACATCCGGGTCATCCCCTCGGAACACTTCTTCTGTGGACGTGTCACCGATCCAAGTCTCCCATGTAGGCCCAGGAGCACGGAACCAGTAGAATCGGCCGAGTCGTCTTCGATCTTCAGCCACTGCGATGTATGTGTGCGAACCCGCCCGCACCAGCCACCCGTAGTTATGAGAAGTGGGAAGGGGGGCAAAGCCCCCCAGATTCACCACTTCGTCTCTTTGCAGGGCATTCTGCAATACCCGGTCACCCACGTTCGCTACCAACCAGTCAACCAGTTGTCTGCGGGTGTGGATCACGACGCCTCTCCGATCAAAACAAGTTCTCCTGCTGTCATACCTGCGCCCCCTTCGCCTTCGCCTCTTCGGGAGTCAAGTCACCAGGACGGCGAAAGAACGATCGGCCGACCAAGCCACCTGTCAGCATAAACAGCAGGCCGGACATACTTAGCGGGTTGCTGTCATCCCCGACGATCGCCTCCTTAAACGCTTCGGCCTCGCTGATAGACTGGCTGATGAAGCCAGTAGCGTCTTGATAAGCGTATTTGTCGTCCTCGCTGAGACGCTTCAAGTCGATCTGCGCTTCACGATGTTGGATCACCACCTCGTCTGCAATCACTTTAAGATCATACAGGCTGTAGATATCCTTCCATTCCATACCAACATATTCGCATGCTCGCGGATGCACCGAGGCAGGAATGAGGCGATCCATAGCGGAGTCACAGCCGATCACCGCTAACATTGTGACACACACCATAATGAGTGTCGTGTTGATTGTCTTTGCCGTTCGTGTCATTATGACCTCCCAAGATAACGTTGCTTTGCCTCTGATTTGATTTGGATGCCCTGATACACGCGCTCCATCACACCGCCTATCGCCTTCTTCCCATTCGCCAAGCTCGGAACCGCCGATCGTAGTTGTGTGCGAAATAGCGGCAGCCCCATCGCTTTCAGGCCCCAATCGCTGTATACCTGTCGATGTAATTCATATAGCAACTGGACTGTCTCGAATTTATCATCTCCAAGTACGCAGTATTCATCTACCATTGTGCGCAATGGGCTGGACATGCCCTCGAAATCACCAAGGGGATCAATGGAAGCACGGGGCCGTGTAAAATCGCCGTTGTCCAGCAACCGACGCAGACCGGCTAATGCCCAGTTTGCGATGCCCGGAAGCTCTTGTTTCAGTTTGAGCGAAAGCTGCCGATCTAACGGCTTGTCTACTTTTGTAAAGTCGTTAGGGAAATATAGCATGTTGAATCGCCGCATTATCGCAAGCGAGTCATCGCTCCATATCGGAAGCTTGTTCCCGGCGTAAGTAAAGCGGCAGAATAGTCGCACGCTGTATGCGTCACGGTACTTTTTCTGCACTGTCACTGTATCCTCGCCGGTAATTTTCTTAATCATCTGCATTACACGGAGGGCCTCCGTGCTTTTCGGTGACAAATCCTCGGAGATCAGAGCGGCGTACTTGTCCACAAGCTCTGATGTTCCGAACTTGTCATTGAACGCTGAGATGTCAAACGCGCACACCCGCTCAGGACCGAGCAATGACTGTAGCACCCGTAGAACTGTGCTCTTGCCGCTGTTTGGCACGCCATACAGCATCATCATCTGCTGCATGAAATTGCTGGCGATCGTGTTGTAACCAAACCATTCGCTAAGCAGATCAATGCACTCCTGATCGTTACTAAAGAACTCGTGCACGCTGCCGTTCCACAGGTCGTATTTCGCCCGTGGATCATAGTCGAACGGCAAGGTGCTGGTTACGAACACGTCCGATGACAGCGGCTTCAACTCCATAGTTTCTACGTCCAGCATGCCATTACGGAACACCACCGTGCGCTCCGCGTCGATGTGTTGGCGACTTCCGATGTAGAACGGCTCGGTCACTTCCTCACCTACTCGCAGCACGCACGTAGCCCGCAATGCGTGCTTGATGTCCTCGATAAGGTGACGATTCGGTGTAAGCCGTCTGACTTTTATGTTGTCGCCTTTCTTGTCAACAACGTGAAAGCTGTTGAAATATGGATACAACTGCGTGTCCAATTCAACTTCTTTCTCCCGGCTTGACTCAATGCAGGAATAGCTGCTGCCGTTGTAATAGTACCAGTTGCCGCGAAAGTAGTGCATCAGCCGATGACCGCGCTTGGTGTAAACCTCATCAAGCCAGCGTTGTGCCAGTTCGAACGGATTCACTTCGCTCACCGATCTCGTGGCTCCGGCATCATCGGATGCTTGGCTCAGATGCAGTTCAAACTCTTCCGCGCTAGGGTGCCACTGCCGCAAGTCTTTGTATCTTGAGGGCGGCAAGACCGAGCGTACTGACGAGCATGAATCTCGCAAGGCAGATACCGTCTTCAGCATGCCCTTACGACCGGCCTCGTCATTCTCACCCACCACGATAACATCTCGGCCGTTCAGCAGAGACCTCAGAAATGACAGACCTCCATCTGCGGACGGCCTGCCAACCGCGAGATACCCCATGTCCATTGCGGCAAGAGTGTCAGTAGCGCCCTCTATAACAACCACGGGCCGATCATCGCGCGGGAGCGGTCGAGTATACATCAGACCACGACCGCTCCCCTTGACCATCACCTTCTTGCCGTTAACGAACCGCTTAAGCAAGCCGATTACTGTGCCGTCAGCATCCATTTCGGCCCACACCCAGGCTTGCTCACTCGGAAAGTAGCCGACACCAAGGGCCTCTATCGACTCAGCGGTAACACCTAAATCCTCGGCGAGCAGTTGCGGCATGCCATCCAATACGTTTGAACGATAGCCTGTGAAGACCTGTTCTAGTTCAGACGGCTGCCACCCCTCATTGCGTTCAGGGTCCAGGACATGCAGGTACCCGGCTTCCCCCACCGGCTTGTCACTCGGTACCTTAGTGCAGAGAACCGCCGATCTGTTGTCATTGACCATGCAGAACTTCTCACGGCCGCAGACTGGACACGGCGAGTCTTTAGTTATCCTGTTCCATCTCACATGAAACTCCATAGAGAAATGAGGCCGTCCGTGGCCGGAGGGATGGCTAGCTACTCAGATTGGCGATGCAGAGATCACGCACCTGTGCCCACGAATCTCCCTCATCGACGGCATCTGCACCGCCGAGGGTTTCAACGGCAGCCAGCCACGCTTCCTGCACGGCGTCATCACTAGCGCTGCCCGCTACTGCGGTCTCCACCTGCTCCCAAGCATCAACTTCCGTGGCCGTTTCAGGCAAAGCCGACACGTCAGTCATCGGCTCAGGCTCAGCCTTAGCAGCGCGTGGCGGTTTCTTGGCGGCCTTCTTGACCGCCTTCTTTTCTACCGGCTGACCGGCAGCATCTTCTTTCTTCTCAGGATTGGCGGGCTTGCCCACCGGCTTCGGCTTGGGGCCACCGCTGAAGTCACGCAGCACCTTGCTGAACTTGGCGTCGAGCTTCTTGATCTCATCGGCGTCCAGCGTCCTCAGCGTACCGCCCGGCTCGGCATCATAGTGGTCGATTCCATTGACCTTGAGGGTAGTCTTGCCCTCATAGGTGTCGTTCTCCAAACGGAATTGCACCTTTGCCCCGTTTCCGATCTCGGCCAGTTCCCCGAAGCTCGAACCGCTCCACCCCAGGGATTTCTTGAGGTCCTCCATGTGGAAGATCGGGTGATTCTGCTTGCTGACCAGGACGAAATAACCTGTAGCCTCGCACTCCTCAAACGGAGACCAGTCCATCCACTCAGGATTCTCCGGGTCCTCGGTGTTCCAATACTCCAAGGCTCTGAACTTTGCCACGAACTGCGGTGCCCCGGCCTTAGTTGCTGCGATACCGCACTGAGTAATGGTGCCACGAAACGTTCCTGCTCTGTCGATTTTCGACATATCTGCTTCTCCAAAAACTGTACAAAGCGATTTAGTTGGTGGCGGGACGGCGACCACGCGGCCGCATCTTGACACCCTGACTCAAGAGCCAGTTGCGAACGGTGCAGTGACTCACGCTCAGCATCTCACCGATCTTAATCAGTGACATGCCTTTGTCCTCATAGTAATTCTTAGCTCTTTCCTGCGGACTTCTCTTTGCTGCCATCATTAGTCTCCTCTGAAGCTCTGTCTACTACACCGCCACACTTCGGACACAACAGAGTACCCGGTGACACGGTGCTTTGCTCCGGCTTCTCACAGCCCTTACCACACGACTGACACTTAAACGGATACGGGACAACCCCGCGCTTCATCTGCTCGCGGTGTATGGCATGACCCCACATGGTTTGATAAAACTTGTACGATGCCGCTCGAATCATTTGTTCCTTAGCGGCGTCTCCGTGACAATGTTTATACTTCAGGTCCGATCCACATGGGCATGGCTCGTTGCGTCCGGGCGATCTGCCGCCTACGATTGGCTTCCGCGTTACTTCTGCTTGTTGGACATCTGGATTACTTATCATCGCTCTCCTTATGCAGCCCTAACGCAATCAGAGCGGACTGATCTTGTTTGGTCAACTCATCCCATTTGAACGAACGAACGTGCCCACATCGACTGCATCCGAACTTGTACGTCGGCTTACTAGACAACCAAGAAGCTGCGCCGTAAGGGTCAACAGGAACGTGGTAGTAGTAACGAACGTTCGGCTCTGATTCGCCCATAAACACCCAGTCATGTTCGCCGTAGTCTTCCATACATCGCAATTGTAAAGCGAGTGCCTTGTTGTCGGCGGACATCTCACCGAGGCGGGCGTTAGACAACTCACCAAGTTTACGCAACTCGTATACCTGGTCTTCGACATGCGATAGGTTGCGTTCCAGGACTTTTGTCCTATCGTACACTCCGGAAATAAAGTCTTCGACGGCCTTCTTCTCACGTCTTCCAAACATTACACATCTCCAAAAATCAGACGCCAAATGGAATCGTCTCCCGGTTCCTTGAACTCAACCACGTCATAGTCTGTCGGTATGCTCCTGCTCTTGGCCTCGAAATGAGCCTCCGGCTGTACATACACGGCCCGTATCGACCCGCCACTAATCTTACGGTCAGCGTCGATCGTGGTGCCAGTGTAATCCACCCTAAGTACGTGATCGGCCCACGCAATGTAGGCGTCGAGGACGGATACATCCTTGGAGTTGTAGAGATCAGGCACGTCCATCAGATAATCTTCGCCACCAGGGTTGGCCTTGCGACGGGTGGCCCGCTGCGCGAGCATGATGATGTTTCGCCCGGCTCGGACGTGGGCATCGCAATCTCCAAGGACCAGCCGCATGGTTTCGTACCAGAAACGATAGCCCTTGCCATAGCCGTAATCCTCAAGGTTCCGAGCCGTTGTACCCTTCGGGCCTTTAATCCGATTGAACGTGCCCTGCTGCGCCATAGACTGCAACTCGGTGACTGTATCGATGATGATGGTGCCGCAGCCATCGAACACATCCGATTGCAGGGCTGCTCGCACATCCTCGAATGACTCGATTTCCGGCACGCGCCTCATCGGCTCGCCGGTCTTGGGGTTACGAATCTTCCGGCCGCCATCATCAAGGCCGATCACTACCGGATCGGGTGCCATCGCGGACAGCGTGGTCTTACCGATACCCGAACGACCGTACAGAATGATCTTCTCTCCTTCGTTGTGGCCGGTCCACGGGACGATCGTAAAGTTCTTCTTAGACACAGCCGCCGTTGGTACGGGCGGCGACGGCGCACGGGGTGGTGCTGGGGCCTTGGCCATCAGTTACCTCCACATCAAAGTAGCCCTTGTCGTGGGCTTCGATAGCCGCGATACACAATGCTGCGGCTTTCACCATGTTCTCCCGGAATTTCTGCTGCTCGTGGTCGTTGCGATACACTTTGCGAGCCGCGCGGCCGAGATACGCATTTACATACGCGATCCAATCATTCGCAGAATTACTCCGGTCGAAGGCTTCGGTATCCCCGCCAAGGGCCAGCAGAACTTGCCGGTTACGCTCCATACGTACGTCACGAAACGCATCGTCTCTGATATCCATTAGTTACCTCCTATCTTCACTTCGGTTCCATCTTTGAACGCGGGCACGGCGGGAACCGATCCGTAGCCCAGCTTATATCCAACCGGGGCGGGATCGCCCGGCTTGTACGTAACGCCAGACTGGCACAGGTCGCAAAAATCGCAGCGATATGTGGCATGACACGCGCCCTTGCACGGAATCCACAGGTCATTGCGTTCCACAAACCTGATCTGCTCGGCGATCTTTGGCAGCCGGAAGGCGAACTCCTCAAGCTCGGCGTCGGTGCGAGTAACTGCCCGCTGCTGAAAGTAGTTCTCCGGCCGCTCTGTGATGTCTTGGAGGAGCCGAGCGCCGTACATCTCGGGCGTCTCGCGAATCGCGATGCCCTGCTTGCCCTCGATAATGGGGGCAGCGGTGCCGTTAACCACGAGGCTAACGGCCCTCGGGTCGTACAGGACCACGCATAGTTACGAGTGCGCCCGGCCACTACGAACGACACCAACCCTCGGCATGTACGCAAGGACCCCTGATAGACGCGGACCATCCAATCAACCCAGTCCTGTCCCTTGAGGTTGAAGTCGATTCCATAGGTCCTGGCGTCTTCGTAGGGAGGAGAACCAAACACCAGATCGACCGAGCGTATAGGAAACCGCCGCATCTTCTGCATACAGTCGCCGCACAAAAACTTGTGATTCACTGTCAGCTATCCTTCACGGTGATCTCGATGTCTGTGGCGACCCCTACAATCTCGGCATGCGGAAGATCAATTAGCAACTCATCGCATGTCTCAACTCGCCCGTAACAGTTCAACAGAACGATATACTTAACATTGTTTTGCGGGTCGTATGCCACTATGCCATAGACGTCCTCAACATGACAAAGACAACTCTCTTTGCTCGCAGGAAAACGGATGATTGTGTTATCCGCAAGATCACCCAGCATATCCTTATGCAATGCTACCTGCTCACCATATCTATTTACCGTCAGCTTCATATCATTTTCCTTTCTTGAATCCCTCTGGGACATCATTTGGCCCTACCGGCACATGGTTCATGCACAGGCTACGAAAGTCACACCAAAACGGACTGCTGCACGAACGGCAATTTGGCACCCACAAGTCACCACTTCGATACGTGCGGATCGCCCGAACAATGCGGCACAGGTCCTGCTCGAACTCCTCAAGCTGGCGGTCATCTCGTGCGATCTCACGCTGCTCGAAGTAGAACTCAGGGCGTTCGCAGATGTCGGCCAACAGACGGGCACCAAACATCTCAGGCGTCTCGCGGATAGCGAAACCCTTCTTGCCTGGTACAGTCAGAGCACTGTCATCATTCACGAATACTGCGCCGTTGTCTTCCCCGACGGCGAACTTCTCTCCGCAATACACGCCGCAACTCAAGAACTCCGCTGTGTCTTTTTGACTCAACGCCTTCGGTTTGATACTCGGCTTGTGCCACACGTCATACCAAGCACCGTGAATGAGCGGGTCGTCCTCACTGATGCCGTACTTGCGCAGTTTGCCGGTCATCTGGGCGATGCGAAGCTCGTACATATACAGCGTCACCTGTACGTCCATCTCCAACCGCGCCCAGTAGTCCATGTTGTCGATGCCGGTAGATGTACTCTTGCGCTCGCCAATGTAGATTAACCCTGACTCTTTGTCCCGCAGAATATGGTCGGTCTTGCCGACGACCTTTACACCCTGCATCTCACGCTTTGTGATAGGGTTGACCACCGGATTATCGAACCAGACCTCGGATGCCAAGTTCTCAAACCGAGAGTTGTCGAAATACCAGCGATACCCGCTGAACGAATACAACACGCCGATTCTTTCAACCTCCCACTCTTCTCTCGATTTGTTGTCCGGTACCTCAGCATATGCATGGTTGACATAACGGGTAACTGCCTCCATCATGTCTTGAGGTAGCCGCCCGGTTCCGTCGCACAAGTAGCAGTCATAATGCACTTCTCCACGGTGCATGCACGTCGGACACTTGGACTGCGGGACCATGCGTATGATCTCGTGACAGTTGTGCCACGTTGTGCCAATTCGCTGGCTGTCTCTATCTTCATCAGGCCGAAGTCCGTATTCATAACGATAGAGAAATCGGCGAGAGCATTCGAGCCAGTCTTGTATGGCTGTGGCGGATAGGCGGATGTTGCTCACTTACAATACCTTTCAGAAATCTTGCCTTCTACTTGCAACGGGAACCCCTTTGCCCATGACGGAACGATCTCCATAAGCTCGCCCATTTCCTTCAGCCTACTCTCAGCGTTCTTTTCCGGCAAGAACGCAACGATCTCATCGTGCACAGTGAGTACACACCAGAACCCATTGTCCTGTAATCTCAGCAGGGACTCTGCGATGAAGTCACGGCATAGAGCAGAGATTACATTTTCTGTCAACACACCACCCCACAAATGTCCCCAGTGATAACGCAGTTCACCACTACTGCGATTAGCCTGAGCATTAGGATACCGTAGGGTACGTCCGCTCGGCAGCCGAATAAATGTAGCTCCGTCCTTGTTGAAGAACTCAAGCCCACATTCTGGTATTCGGCGTGTCTCGAACGGGTACTTTGTAACCCACCGCCACTCATTCTCAAGCCGCTTCCAGTATGCTGGAATCCGACTATATTTGTGTCGATAGGTCTGGATCACCTGTTCAATAAATCTCACATCGAACGTACCATCATCAAATCTTGGTTTCAGAAGTTCGTTGGCATAGCACCGATCGTAGAAAGTGGATGCGCCCATGCCGTACCCGCAGTTACTTACTATCATGCTGCTTGCTTGAAACCGCCTTCTCGGCCCAGCCAGCATGATGTCGTATGTGTGTAGCATAACCGGAACAATGCTTGCAACAGTATCGTTGATCTCTTTTTCTGCGTTCGAATGTGTTGCCACACCATTCACACACAGCTTCTGTTCCGATGCCACACTCATAGTTAACTCTGGTGTTACGCATCTGCTGCGACCGGGTGGCGAATCGTAGATTACCCGGCTCATATCCCCGATCATTGCTGACTCGATCGATCTCAAGTTCCGGGTCATCCCATCCAGGTAGTGATGCCAAGTACTCAAGAAAAGCGACTCGATCTGTGACCCAACAGGGCCACACTCTGATACCTCGTTGACCATAATGTTTGTGCGGTCTTCGCTCACACCGGCTAACGACTGCACAAATTCGGTTAAGCAGTCGTGAGCGATGCGGCTCTTTGACTTCAGTGTCATAACCCTGAGTTTTCCCGGATGCCTTTTTAGCACAGACATTACAGCGTGTAGATTTTCCTGAGACCAGATTGTCTCTTGCCGGAGTAGAAACTCTACCACAGGAGCAACGACATTGGATGGACTTAATTCCCCTACTGGGTCCGCGACCAATCTTTGTAACCGTAAGGGAACCATAGGTCTTTCCGACATATGGCTGTGCGTGCTTAGTTCTGCCGCTGTAGTCCATCCGTCCGAGGTCAAGACCTCGTGTTCTGGCGTCAACCACGCGCCGCTAACCTGTATACATGCTTTTTTCCCTCTATATACTATCCCATTGTGACCGACCCATTCGCATCCATCCCACAGCTTATCTTCTGCTGATACACTTTGGATCGGCTTCCACCCGTTGCTCGTAAGAATCGGCGTGTTGCGGGCAAGACAACCGAGAATGGCGTCTTTGCCAAAGCCGCGCTCAATGTCCATCTGTAGCGCCACATCCGGCGCGTCATCTTCCTTAGACTTGCGGACTTCGTGACCGAACAGATCGGTCGCCAAGTCAGAATATACATCCGATCCGGTGCGGAAACCCTCCAACAAGTCACGCTGCCCGGCCTGCCACGCAACACCGACCGCCTCTACCTTGCTGTAGTCCTGGATGCCGAGCACATATCCTTTCGGGGCAACCAGCATGTGGCGTACTTCCTTGATGAGCGGGTGTGTCCCTTTACCGCCCCGACCGGCACCGCCAAGATTCTGAAGATTAATGCCCTCGATTCCCCCCCATCTTCCGGTGTGCGCATTGTGATATCCAAGCGGCGTACCGATGAAACCATCACAACATGCGGCCTGCTTCATAATGCTGTCTACTTTACTGATGTGAAGCGGCCAGGACTGCAATGACTGCTTGGCCTCAGCAAGACGACGCACGCTCATCTTGGAGTGTTGCAATAATTCGTGCATGCCCTGATCGTCTTTAGCCAGAGCAGGTATCATGCCTACGCCTGTTAGTGGAATCATGTTCTTTGTAGGCTCTCCAGCCTTGAGCGGAACCGACTCTCCATCCGGCAGTGCTTCCATAAGCATTGTGACAAACGATATCGACCCGCCGATAGACTCCTCAAGTGTTTTCTTGCCCGCCGCAGGCTTTACACCACGACGACGCAGTCGATCGATAGGTGCCAGCATTTCGGCACGCATGCCGTCGATGATCTTTTGTCCAAGCTCCACGTCGATTTGAAAAGTGGGGTTGAGATACATCTGGTGCGTCATGTTGGCAACCGGCAATTCAATTTCAGGGCGTGACACGACAATCGGCAGCATCTTCTTAAACAGCCACGCCTCGATCTCAGCATCAGTTTTGGCATACTCAGCCCACGCCGATCGTTGTTCCTCTGTCATATCGTTCCAGTGTAAGCCCAGAGATTGTACGGTATCGCCCTTAGCGGCCGGTGCTCCCCACTTCTCGGCCATGACTTTCAGATTGTGCTTGGATCGGGCATCCCACATCTTATCGAGGTCTTGGGTATCCACGATATACTTGGGCATGATGCCAAAATGTTCACGCAGTATCAGGCAGTCGAAGTTGGCGTTCTGTGCCACGATGGTGTAATTGTCTAAGTGTGGCTCCATAGTACGTAGGTATGGCCCAGCCTCACACGGCTCAAGGAAGTTGAGCAGCCCGCTTTCTACGTCACAACACGACAGCCCGGTCAATTCGAACCGATCATCAGTAATGAACTCAACCATGCTCAACTTTTTGAGCGTGTAGTTCTTACTCCAATAGGTCTCGAAATCAAGCACCAGCGCATTCACTGGGAATCCTGCGGCCTGTAGCACTTCCCGCCAGTCTTGCATTATTCAGTTCCTTTCCACACCTCCACTACAGCTATGGTGTCGTGAATTGCTCCTCCGTGGCTCATAAGAAGGGCGCGTTCCTGAACAAACCCACGTTTCTGTCCCATCGATACTGAATGATATCCGAACGTGATTACACGAGCGTCTTTCTTTAGCACTCTCCACAGCCTGTTTTTGAGAAGATTGAACCTACTACATGAAGCGCCGTCATACATCTCCATTGACTTGCGATAGCTGTATGGTGGATCGAGCACGACGGTATTGAACTTTTCACCGCTCCATTCCGTGATGAAATCCACCGCGTCCATGTGATAATGAGCGGTAGTATCGGATCGTATGTCGTTACGCAGTTCGTTTACCGCAAGTTCAGTCTCCCCGGCGAATAGGTTCAACACCCGACCAACACATTGTTTTTCTACCCACATACGTATGCGTGAATTTTGAAATGTCATGCGATATAGCGGGGTCTTCATGTAGTCGATTATCATGCGACCTCCCGCAGTTTCATCTTGCGTTTACTCACATTCACACCCCTAAAAATATATTGGCGGGCCGGGCCTTTTTTCATCAGGGCTGTCTTGATGCCTGAGGCGCTTAGGCACGGTCGCTACTCCGTGTACCCTTCATCCCGGCTTCCCTCGTCATCGCCGCCAACATATACCCATGCTCTTCGGAACCTTCTACTTTGTAGGCGCGCAGCCCTTTCTTTTGAACAGCCTCAAGTTCCTCGACCAGATTCTCTGTCATTTCCAGAGTCACGGATTGCCCAAGAGTTCCAAGCTTGTAGTCCCAATACGCCAGAATAGTGCGACTGACCTTGGCAAGCAGGCAGTGTTCCGGCTTTGGAGACTTGCAGGACCCGCTGTAAGACACGAACGGCAGCCTCCCTGGGTCACAAAACGACCCTGGGTGAATGACGTTGGCAAACTCGACCATCCTTCTCAAGTCTTCCTCGTGAGTCAGTTGAGAGCGCAGGCCAATGACGACGGACCGCAATCGTTTGTATACCTCCTTGTTTCCTCGATATTCCTTGGGGTCAGGGAGTTCCAACACACTCACCTCATCACCTTCTTGAATTTTGAATCGTGGTATGGCTCGCCCTTACCGCATCGCATAGGCTCCAAGTATGGCACTCCGTCGATGACTACTGCCACCGATAGGAACGGCCGAATCGGGTCATTATGTGCGTAAGCGAAGTTGAACTTCTCCTCGTCAATCCCGCACCCGCAGTCCATACCGAACTTACGTTCACGTACATTAGATGACCATTTAACTCCGGCTCGTGTATGACAATGACCTATTATCACGGACATATGCATCTTGTTGTTCATCAAGTTCCACGCAGGATGAATACCACTACACCCGGTACCGTGCATGAATGTCACCCCATCCTCATGGAATCTACGCCCCCATGTCCATCCTTTGGCAGGCCACAAGTCACTATATGGCCGCAACATGAACTCCGGTATGTTAACCGTACGTGCTAACCTTGCCGGGCGTTCATCGTGATTTCCAACGCAAACCTTAGCCGTCGGAAATGCGTCACTCCAACGCTTGACTTGGGTGCAGGCCAATTCATATTCGTCCTTGGGTCCAGGAAGCTCCGGGTGTCGGGTCCACATACTGATCGCGTGCCAGTCAACCACGTCACCAAGGAAGATTACTTTGTTACAGTCCCACTGATCGAATATATCCTGGCTGAATTGAAGAAAGCCTACGCGATCAGCGGGCAGGTGAAGATCGGGTATCACTAAAGTCCTAGCCATCTTTTGCACCCCGCAACATAACTAACGTGATTCTGCAACACACGTCGCTCAAACCTTTCTGCTTCCGATGGGCTCCATCGTTCCAGAGTGATGGTCGGCTTGCCGATCGACCGGGCGAACTCTTCCTCGTATCGCATGCCGTCAGATTTGTAAAGGTCCGGGGCGTACAGCAGCAGCATATCACGCTTCCGAATCAACTCACAATCGACAGTGAGAATCTGCCGCTCAGTTAGGTACCCCATGCGATGCGCCTTCTGAACGAACTCATCGCATTCACCCGGCACGTAAAAGTCGATCATCGGGAACGATGTCCGCATTTCGCTGGCGAACGTGACAGCCCTGTCACAGTTCTCCTTCATCTGTTCGTCGGTAGCTTTCTCTCCATACACCCCGCGTATGGAGTGGCTGACATAGCATGTTGGCCTCATAACTTTATCTCCTCCCTGTGACCGCCGTTATCTTCAACTGAGAGTTCAAACAACATGCCGCTGGCATTGAAAATCACGGCGCACAACAGGTCGTCAAGTGTGGTCATTTCACTTGGTTCATTTCCAAGCACAAATTGCCACACATCAAACGTGTGCCTCAGAAGTGAGTCTGCATACACGTCGAGCGGGATGCCCTTCTTCCAGTTATCGAAGTCCCGCAACGTGCCGTCTGCACACGTCCTGTGCCTGTCTAAATACTCTACATACCGTCGCAAGACCTCTGGGCTTAGCGCCCGCATATACGACAACTTGCCGTCCAGAGTGTCCCGGACTGCTCCGGTGTCAAACGATCTCATTTCATTCATTCTATTCTCCACACACTCTACCACTTCGGACAATCTTTCCCTCCTTGACAAGCTCACGATACCGCATCTCAAACTGCTTGAACGTCATGCCTCCGTACGCATACTTGTACCGCAGGTCCTCTTCTTCCCGACTGATACTACGAGGACGCCGCTTATCCCCTTTTCCACACATCATCGGGCCCTGTCCAAATGAGGAAACACTTCAAGTACGTGATTGATCTCACGGCTAACCTCTGACGCGCTGATGCCGACAGCCGCAGCAATATCGGCCTGCAACATGCCATCGATCCACGCCAAGTAGCACTCTACCTGTCTGTATGTCAGTCCGAGGTCTTGAAGAAACTCGTCGAGCCGGTTGATGTCAGACCCATACTCATGGTAGCCGACATCACAGAAATCTCTCAGGGTTCGTGTAAGCTCCACGGCCGCTCCTTTCTAGCGCGACATCGCGCTCTCCATTATTACCATCGCGCACCCACGTTTATGCCCGATAACCCGGCCATTTTCAAAGAAAACTTTGGCAAAGTTGCACAGCCAGTGTTCGGACACTATCGATTAGTCCGGTTGTAGGATCTGTTCCACATTTTCCACCCTCAGATCGGCAGGCATTATGATGTGGCTGACCTTTCCTTTGCGTGTTCGAAACGCGGTGCGAAACGGGATGCCTGTGTCTTTTGTGAACTGATCGGCACCCTTCTTTACATATTGCTGAATGGTCATTTTGTGCTCCTTTCATTCCTGCGGGCTACATACAGGTCAAGTTGGTGGCCTGTGTCTCCACCCGTCTTCTCGAAATACCCAGGCTTGATCCCGCAGAAATGCAAGTCCTTGTAGGCGTGCAAATTGTCCTGGGTCCAGGCCGGTCTGAACATGCTGAGTTCGGTGTTCATCATACGTTGTCTTCCTTTCTCTGCTGAGCCTCATAAGCTGCCGTTATTTTTTCATATGCTTTACGTGCGATACGTTGTGCCTGCATACAGCCATGCCGACAGATCAGCTCATTGGAGACAGCATTGGCCCGCTTGATGATGTCTGGCATGGTCATACGTATACCAGCGTTTACTTTGCGTTTTCGCCTTGCGATTCCGACCCCCCTTTCTCCTCTATATCGGCGATATGCTGCATCAGACGCTTGCGTATCGCAGAACCTGGGGTTGTAAACGTACGAACAAATCGGCGTAGTTCATCGACAAACTCTCTAAACCCCACCACTTTGCACGCTCGATACAATTCGATGGCGTGCTGATCTACATCCAGCTTGTTAAGAAAGCTTAGGTTCAGAGACATTCTTCTTCTCCTTCATCCGATCTATGTAAAACTGACCGGCCTCGCCGCGATGGTCACACGGTCGTGGCAACGTGCACTCTTCGCACGCCTGATTTGGATCAACATCCGGTCTGTTGCCCTTCCACCATCGCCACCTGCGGCACGTCGTACGCAGGCCGTCCCACTCTACTGGGTCTGTTCGCTCTCTGCCACTCTTCTTGAGCTTCTTGCGTGTTGGACAGTTAGACAGCATGGCATCAAGCGTGACTTTATCCACAGTATGTGAATGTCCGTCGCATTCATACCAGTGACAATAGCGGCAATCTCTTCTTGGCTTTATGTATAGCCATCTTCGCTCACAATACATTGGATTCCTTTACAAGGACAGCGATCTCTCCTGAGTCTGCACGCACACATCGCGGCTTACGATACATCCATTGTGCCGCTTGCAGGTCGGTGAAGAATCTGTGACACCGATCACACTTGCGGACCCGGAGGATATCGGAGCCGATCTGTTCTGTCGTGCCGCCGCGTCCTTGGCACTTTGCACACGGCCTTTTACTCATCTTAGTCTCCATAAACCGCCCTGCGGGCAATTTCCACAAGGTCTATGTTCTCGGCCTCTTCAACTCGTGTGGCCCGTGCGGCCCATGAAGCGGCCTCTGCGGCCCGTGTGGCGGCCTCTGCGGCCCATGAAGCGGCCCATTCAGCGGCCGCTGCGGCCTCTGCGGCCCATGAAGCGGCCGCCGCAGCGGCCGCTGCGGCCCGTGCGGCCCATGCAGCGGCCTCTGCGACCCGTGCGGCCGCCGCAGAGGCCACTGCGACCCGTGTGGCCCATGCAGCGGCCTCTGCGGCCCCCACAGACCTATCCTCTCCTGAGAGCCACTTGTCCGCCCACTGATTCCACACTGGGTTGTTGCACGCGGCCTTTGCGCACAGAATTGCAAACCGAGCCCTGTGTTCTGTGGTTATCTCCGGCACAGGCACCTCACGCACGAGTCTCACGCGACGTGAGCCACCCTTCAGGCCACCGTCCCGACTCTCCCTGCCCCCACACTCCACTTCCCAACATCTGGGCTCTTCAATGTGTGCGTGGATCGGATTGAGCAGGATTGCCAGTTCGGGAGAGCCTTCGTACCAGTGGATGTAAGCATCGGAGCAGAGGCTACCGCCGACATCCCCAGCCGCCTCTACCCACTTGCCGACTTCCCACGTGACCTCGTTCGGCTCTCTGTGCCGAGTCTTCATGTCTTGTGTCGTCAGTTTGTATCTCATCTTACCACTCCTCCGTCGCCATGAACAACAACGCTACAGTTAAGATCAGGCACACCGTCACTATCTCATTCACTTCGGGGGCCTCCGACCTGCCCAATACTCATACCGGCAGGCGTTCTCGAAACGCACTGGGTCGAATCTTTCGTTCGAAAATGAGCAGGCTTCTGAGACTGCCTGCACGCATGCGACCCATACGCGGTGAGATCGGATGCATTCTAGTCCGTCCGGCTCGCATCGAGACAACCCATATGCCAGCCTATCGAAATGCTTTTTCGTCATGCTTTTTCTCCTTTAGCTTTCGTTTGTACTCTCTCCAAATCTGCTCGTCCTCATCGGTCCACTCAAACACATCATCATCGAGGACCGGCCACGTTTCTTCGTCCAGTGATTCCTGCTCCGGCGACAGCTTGATCGGGCCGTCATCATAAGGGTCATCATGGCCGCCCCCATAAAAGTACTCTTTCCAGGACGGGACTTCTGGCTCAGGCCATGAACGATCGAACCATGTTTCGACAAACTCCATCAGGCGTTCCATCTGTCGGTTGTACTGGCATAAGTCGAAGCCGCTTTTAGTACTGTGTCCACTGTATGTCCCAAGCCCGACGTTGATCTTGTTGGCGACAACGTGGTCCATGAAACAGATATCAGAGAACGAGCCGATACCTTGCTTGAAACCATACGACTCAAGCACGGCCGTCAGTTCCTCGGAGGCAAGGTCGTAGTTCACGTAGTCCTCGCCTTCGCGATCCAGTTCGATGATAAGATTGTAGTCATGCGTTGGGCCAAAGTATTGTGCCGTACTTGCTCCACACTCCTCATAGTCGGCAAGCAATAGATCAAATAGATCGGGTCGTTCGTTGCACAGCCGGTGGGCAGTATACACTCCAAGCCGGTCATCGAACCCGGCGCCACGATTCACCTTGTCCAGTCGTGGCGTCTGTATAGTGTCAATGTGCGCCACCAGCAACAACGGCGCCCCATTGTCAACATAGACATGCCGCTCTCGTTTGCAGCGTCCCTTGTGGCATGAAGTCGGAAACATATTGAAGATGTTCTGTTTCTTGCCAAAATATGGCAACAAATCACTTTTCTTAACCCACATTCGTGCACTCCTTTACCATGTGCTCAACTGCACAATCCGGGCAGAATCCATCCACAAGTACGTCCTTGCTAAATAGGTTATCGCACTCATTGCAGTATGCATAAGACTCGCCAAAGCAATCATTACACAAACCCCGGCCGTCTTGGTCTCTAACTATATTATCAAGTTTAATCACTGCCCCGCATTCTTCACATTCGGTGCAGTGTTCCTCATAACAGTAGTCACACACTATGTTGCCATCGCAATCCTCGCTAGTTAGGTCGCTGTTATAATACTCGTAACAGTATTCACAACGACGATAGCAGCGATCAGCGCAATCTTGGCACATATCGTAATTACAATTGCCGTTATGGACTGTAACCGCATCATCGCACGTTATTTCTGATCCACATCGTTCACACGATGTGTATGTATAGTAGTAACAATTTTCACAGTATTCGTCTCCGTTCTCATTGCTGTAAACTTGGTCGTCGTACACCTCATCGCCGCAATCACAGCAATAATGGCGAACCTCCAACAAGCCCCCATCTGTATCCTGCGCCTCATATTCGCCGTGTTTGGATGACAGACTGCACATAGAAGGACTGTGAATGTTTACATAAAACAATGTATCCATGTACGGCCAGAATGAATCGGATCCATTACAAATTTCCATTTCGATTCGATCAGTCATGCTAAAAAGATCATCACGACTAAATATGTTGCGATTGCGTGCATAACCCTCCAACGCCGCCTTGCAGGCATCCGACGTATGATAAATCCGATCCATGTAGCGTTGGCCACCCGGCGCAGTCCAAACCAAAGCTCTTGCGGCATCGCCGTCGATTCGTACTGTGGCTAAAGACACTTTGTCTGGGTTGTCAACATAAATGTCAAGGTAGCGTTGCGTTGAGTCGTACGCCATACAGGACGATATGCCGGACACAGTTTCCAGATAGAAATCCCGCAAATCCTCTCCGCGAAGCTCTACGACACCATTCTCATCCCCGTCGCCACCACTACCGGCCCACAAAGCGGCAACAATGTCACTGCCGATCTTCTGAATGTCGTGGTCACTGCGCCCTTCCCCGAAAAACTTCCGAACCCACTTGCCTACTCGCAGCTTGGTCCGCTGTTGCCGTTCTGCGTTGTAGTAGGCCAGCTTACCAGTTTCTCCGCCTTCTGGCTTGTCCACTTCCATATCGGCAAGTAAGCCAGATAGATCGCCAAGGCCGTGTCGAGTCAAGACTTCGACAATTTCGTGTTGTACCTGTTCACGATTCATCATCAACCTCCAATCAGTTCTTCACGCTATCACCAACAATACCCCTGGCCGGTATCGAACCGACATTTCCCGACTGAGAATCGGGCGTCCTATCCAGTTAGACGACAGGGGCGTGTTGTTAATGCTTCAGTGCCGGATACCCATGCGCGCACACTTCACCGTCGCCGGCCATACAGCCATGTGGGCACTCTGTAGGCCATAGGCCGGTATCGGCATCTTCCCGATGATGATAGTCCATTGGCTACTCCTTAACAAACATAGAATCGCATGTTCTCGTCAGTGCATTGCCGGTTACTTCACGTCTACGCGACCATATGGGATAGTCGTTCACCATCACGTAACATCTGCATTTACTACAAGTCGAACGATAGGCTCTCTTCCCGTACCAAAAAATGGATTGAAACATCGACATTTTGTGCCCGTTTTCGCGGCAGACCGCATGCGCTGCCCGTCTGGACTGACGTACACCTGCCTCGTTCTGTTCCAACTGCTGACGATAGTCCATAGATCGTCCCTAACAAATTGTCTTAACAAATCCCGGCAGAGGCCACGAACCCCCCGTCACCCGCAGTGAGACCGGGACCACACGGTGATTGTGGTCTCCACCGTGCTATCAGAGAGTGAAGATGGTTACATACACGTTCTCGTTAGTGCGTTGCCTGTCACTTCACGTCCACCCGACCACACAGAGTGATCGGTCGTTGTCGCATAGCACCGACACTTCTCGCAGGTCGAATGATAGACATTCTTCCCGTACCGAGAATCGGGCCGAAAACGCGACATCTCATGGCCGTTCCGGCGACAGACCGCACGCGCTGCTCGTCTGAGCTTGCCCATACGATCTTCCCTTCAACAGATTGTCAATCATTCACAAGGCACACTCTGCCTTCACATACCCACAACACCCGCCACCCGTCCGACCGCAAGCGGTGATAGATCGCAAGCTCTGTGGATATGCGTATGCTGAGCACTACCATACGCACCTCCCATTACTTAGTTGTCTTTTCACGATACACGGGATGGAACCGTAGTGATACGGTTCGCACCCGGATACCGTACTACTTCACGTAGTCGGGGTTTTTCGTCCCGACCGTCACCGTTGCCCGAATCGGGACGCCGTCATGCTGCACGCCGAGATCAGACCAGGGACAATATGCGTAGAGCAACATCTTCCCGGTACTGGACGGTGACGGTTCGTCGTTCAAGTCGAGCACGATGGTGAGCTTCCCGTCTTTTACAGTGGCTTTCATGGTGATTCCTCCCGTATAGAGTAGATAGTCCGCCCAGCGCAAAGAAAAGGCCACCTACACGGTGGCCCAGTCTGGACAGAAAACGTCCGATACTACCCGAAACAGCGTACGTAGGACCCGACAAGCTTTGGGGTCCGATGACATTTACCACGTATCATCGGTCCACGACTGCTATGCTTGCGGGGAACAAACCGCCCGTTTTCGCCCATCGTTTTCGGTGCCCAGTGGATAGACGCGGTGATTCCCGCGTCCAGCCGTCTTGGGACCATGCCTTGCAGCAGGCGAATTGCCTTTGCCTCTGCAAATGCTTCACGATCAGGCAGATTCCGGGCGGTTTCCGCGCGCCGTTCCCGGCGACGCTGGCTTTTGGAAGCCATAGGGAAACCCCCTTTCTGTTATCGGACCGGAGCCGATAGGCCACACAGGCATCCGATAACCTAAGTTTTTGCCGATACTGCCCACCAACGGGGATTGTCCCCGTCGTCCTGTTATAGGTCGCAGCCTTCAACAAGCACGAATACTGCGACCCAAAACAGGACTGCCAACATGATTGTATACATGGCACACCCCTAACACAGTGCGGCATAGACCATAGCTACCAGAATAGCGGTTTCCCACATTCTATCGGCCGACATGCCCCAAGCTCTGCACAATGCGCTAATCATGGTGTAATCTCCATCGGCACAATCGCCGTTGACGGGCAGTATCGACTTGTGAAAGAGCGGCCGTCCCTGCGTGTTTCGCTGCATCCTGCTACCTAAATCTTACGTCATGGTACCACAAAGCAAAACGCCACGCAAGCATTGCCTTGGAAATTGTCGCTAAGTGCCTGCGTCACAATGACTTGTGGCCGAATTTTTTGTGCCAACACCTATCTATCGGCGGTCCCGAATCCGTAGCACTGGCAGCATGGCCGACAAGCCTCCTGTGTGCCTGTGTGGCGGACGATATGGCCCGGCATGGTCATCGGGCAGGGGTGATTCAGTGCGGGGGCGTGCAGGCGATCAGCCCCGCGCATGGACTAACAATAGAGCAGCGAACAGTCCATGCGTGTCCGCCTGTCGCGCGGACGCGGTCCTATTGTTTGTCGCCCGGATCAATTGTTTAGGTCCCATGACGCTATTGTTAAGGCCGCTAACCCATTGTTTAGTAGTTATCGGACGTAAATTCGCCTGGGCGGCAAAAACGCGTCGGACAGGCACCGGCCTTATGTAGCAAGGGTTTACAATGTTTACGCTCTATGTCCATCGATTTTCGCCCCTAACCTTTTTCCATAGGGAAAGTGCGCTACTGAAATCCCCTATTGTTGCCCCCCATCCCCTATTGTTATCCTCTGTTGTTGCCTCCATGCTCTGTCGTCGAGCCCTTCAGTACAGTAGTCTTTCTATTTTCGGCAGGGCAAGGAGACGTAAAGAACATAAACCTTTGCTACGCAAGGACGGGGGCTGTCCGATGCCCCGGATTCGATAGGGTATAACAACTAACGTGTGAAATTCTGTAAGTGTAGTAGGGGCAGGGTGTTGTCCTGTCGTATGCCATTTTGGCAGTCAGTGCCTGCCATTTTGGCAGGGTGTTTTCTACAAAAATGTAGGTTTTTGACCCCTTGTCTACAAAAACGTAGATAGTTAGGCCAGCCTAACATGCCCAACGGGTTATAGGACGGGGCCGCCGATACTGTGAAAGGGGTGCAGGGAGCAGAGCATCCTCGTTATTGACCCGGAAAGCACGCCCCATAATGGAGATTATGTTGCATTGATGGTTATGGGACGCGGTTGGCGCGGTCGATGGGCCACATATTTTAGGACCTGCCGATCCGGGGGTCCCACCCTTGCCTTCGGTCGGTGGTGAGGCGGGACCCCCATATAGGCCCTCCAACTCATGCGAATTTTCTGGCTAACCCCGCATAAGGCCCCCTGGGTCCCCCGGAATGGAAAAATATAGTGTAGAATATCCAGTATATACTATATAACCCATACAGACGGTATAGTCGTTAAGTAAAAACACGGATTTCCTTTGTTGAAAATTCGACTAATACGCATTTTTTGGCCAAAAAGGCCGTCGAGGATGGGTACGCGATGGGTATTGTGGGGGCACCGATGTTGTTTCGGACCGAGGATATGAAGCGATTGACGGACAGCACTATCGAAAAGATCGACGCTAGATTGAAGGAGTTGGAATGAGATACAACATCGACAACATCGGCCGTGTGATCCCGGCAGACCTTGGGGCTTGTGCGCCACTGGCTGGTTCCGGGCAGACCCTGCTTGACGCCGCTAGCGGGGCAGATCACGAACTCACCGGGCTGGTCGGCGGGGCGACTTATGCGGCCACGGTGGTGCCTGGCGCGATGGCCGACGGGGCACTGGCCGATTCTACCTTTCTGTTCGGCCTGCTCACTACGGCGACCGCCGCTAACATCGGGTGGGTTTGCACCCCAGGCAGCACGGTTGTTATCCAGATGCCGATCGGAAGTACGTCGTTGCACTATCAAAGCTTGGCTAGCGGCGGAACCGCCTATCTTCGGAGACTTGCGTGATGAATCGTAGGATCAGGGCCGCACTTATCGCCGTCCTGGCCGTGGCGTTTGCCGTCGGCCAGTACGCACAGGTCAGGAACAACGAGCGGTTGTGGGGCATGCTGGATACCGTGTCTTGGCATGCTAACCGAACGGCACAGGTTAACCGCAACATCGCCGCCGATCTTTCCGAGCGGCTGGCCGCTCTTGAGCAGCCCGACTTCTCGGCTATTCTGCGGGTGCGCGACAATACCGTGACTGTATTGATCGGCGCGTCTGGTCACGGCAGCGGGGTCGTATTTGTTTGCGGATATGTTCTCACGGCCAAGCACTGTACCGAGCACATGCAGGATATGAAGATCAAGACGCCGAGCGGCGAAATCTTCGAGGTTGAAGGGGTGTGGCAGAGCCCGATCTATGATATTGCGATCTTGAAAGTTCCCGGCATAGTCGGCGGTATCGAACTGTCACATTCTGACAGTATCAGACTGTTCGATGAAGTGGCTATCATCGGAACTCCGTGGGAAACGGACCTATCGGGGTCCATCACGTTTGGGCGACTGACGTTCATTGGCAGGGATTGGTATGTCTGGATCGAGGCGTTTCAGGTGTCTGCTGACGCATCGCCGGGGAACAGTGGAGGTCCGGTCGTGACATTGGACGGCCGACCGATCGGATTGTTGGTTGGAGGACCCGATCCCGGCAGTTCAGTAAGCATCTGCGAGCCGATCGAGCACATCATCGCTTCGATAAGAGATTGTGACCTGTATGATTGAGCTATCGTTGAGACAAAGCCGCGAGTTGGCTGTTCCGCTAATATATAGTTGTATGGGGGAGCTTGTCGGGGCTAAGGCCGAGGAGGAGTTCGCCGCGTGCGACGACAGCAGTGAATCCGACCTGTGGGGCCTGTTCGACAGAGACACGCTGATATCCATAGCCGGGATCGGGTGCTCAATATCCAGTCGAAAGACGTGGCTTGGCTATCTGGCGGTCCATCCGAACTACCGGCGGCAGGGTCTTGCCTCTCTGGGCCTGTCGTTGATGGAGTCCATAGCACTATCAAGGGGTTTCAGGGAGATGTTCGTGGAGACGTACGATCACCCGATCTTCGCCCCGGCCTGTGCGCTGTATGTCAGGGCGGGGTATAAGCTGGTCGGGGAACTGCCGGAATACCTTGATGATGGTTCTGACGCGCTTTTTTATAGAAAGCGTTTACGGCAGGCCGACTAACTAATGGCAGAGCGAAGAAAAAAGGGCGAGTTAACTTTGCTCGCCGAGCAACTGGACAAGGAGCTTCGCAAGGCCGCCCTAGCCAGAGACGGTGAGCGGTGCTGTCATTGCGGATGGACAGCAGTAGAGCACGCCGATCTTAGAAAGTTGCATACGTCCCACGTAATACCAAAGCGTGAAGGGCATGGTTTGCGGTGGGACATACGCAACGTCATTATACTTTGCTACCGCTGCCACCTAGAAAAATGGCACAAAGACCCGCTGCTCATGGCTAAGTGGTTCCAGGAAACATATCCTGACCGATATGGGTATCTGATGGAGCGGCATGACCTGAAGAAGACACTGACGGCCGACGATCGGCGGGGTCTGATAAACTTTCTGCGAATGAAAGCGAAACAATGGCAAAGAAGCCGAGTAGGGAAAACAAAAAGCTGACCGAGCTTGGACAGATCGGCCGGTCAGGCAGGCTCATCAGCCAGTACATTCGCGGCATCGGTACAGAGAAGACCGAGCTTATCCTGAATCCAGTGACGGGGAAGTCAGAGGTCGTCAGCAAGGGTGAGGCGCTCGCTCGTAAAATCTGGCTTAAGGCCCTCGGATATGTCTACGACATTGACACCGAGACATATAGCGAGACCGGTGAGTTGAACCTGGACTACGTGAAGCTGCTGATCGATCGCGTGGAGGGCAAGATCGGCGTCCAGTCTGATGACCCGAACGACAGACGTACATCGGCCGCCGATCGAGTGTCGCAGGCGAACAAGGACAGGCTGAACGCTATGACCGAGGACGGATCGTGATAGGTGCTGGTTTCTCAGAGCACCCAGGAAAGCTGGGCCTGCTACCCGAACCGTTCCCTTCTGAGCGCGAGTTCTGGACATGCCCGAAGACCGGGCTCAAGGTGCCAAAGCGCAAGGACGCCAATCTCGCGTGGCGAGAACGGGTGCTGCGGGACGCCGATAACGATCCAGTTTTGCAGGCTGACTTGCTAGCTGCGTGCCGGGATAGTGGACTCCTGTGGGTCAATCTGTTCGGCTGGACATACTGGCAGTTCGAAACTGACCCAAAGACCGGCCGCAGTCGTCCGGCTAGGGTGAAGCACCAGCCGATGATTACCTGGGAATGCCAGGATGAGGCGTGGGAGGCGTTTGAGGAGGCATACCAGACCGGCGAAGATGTCGGGGTCCGCAAATCGCGTGACATGGGCGCAAGCTGGCTGTGCATGTTCTTCTTGCACCACAAGTGGTTATTTGTGCCCGACACTCAGATACGCGAGATGTCCCGCACTGAAGATTATGTAGACGGACCGACGAGCAAGAGCCTGTTCTGGAAACACGATTACTGCAACAGCTGGCTCGCTGAGTGGATGCGCCCACCCGGTGTCATAGAAAAGGGCAGCAAGAATCGCACGAAGCTGCGCATCCACAACGAGCTAAACAATTCAACGATCGCTGGTGAGTCTACAACGAAGCACGCTATGTCCGGCGATCGGTGCTCGTTGCTGTTACTGGACGAGTTTGCGAAGGTGGACAACGGGGAGGAGATACGCACCGCTACGGCTGACGTGACGCCGTGCAGAATCGTGAACTCGACACCGGCTGGGGCCGGAACGGAGTATTCACGGTGGATGAACTCCGGCCAGATCAGGCTGGTGTCTCTGATGTTCTGGGACCACCCAGAGAAAGGAGCGGGCCGATTTGTCCTTCAAGACCCCATCACCAAACGATATCAGATTTCTTCTCCCTGGTTGGAGCACCAAGCCACGCGGCGTACGCCGAAGGAATTGGCGCAGGAGTGTTACGCCGAGGACTTGGAAGCCGGAGACACCTTCTTCGACCTCAACGAGATCGACAAGCACATCGTCTTCTTTTCCAGGGAGCCGGTCGGGCGATACAACATAGCGATAAAGGAGCGCGTGGCCGATGACGACATCGCCGACATCTTACGACGCAGGGATACGAACGCTTACACTGTGCGACCAGCTTCGAGCGGCGGAAAGCTTGAGGTTTGGACAGAGCTTATCTGCGGAAGACCGGATCAATCTAAGACGTATATCTTTGGAATTGATACGGCAACTGGAAGAGGAGGTTCGGAGAGCGTTTGCTCCATACGGTGTAAGCAGTCGGGGGAGATCATAGCAAAATGGAAGTGCCGTAACAGCAGGCCGAACGAATTTGCCAGAGTGATTATAGCGCTGGCTTTGTGGTGTGGCGGGGCTAACGGCCAGCGGCTGCCGTTCCTTGTGTGGGAGAAAAACGGGCCTGGGCTGGACCTGGGCAAGGTGCTGGTCAAGGACTACCGCTATCCGTTTTACTTCCGCACCGAAACTGTGGGCACAGTAGCGGAAAAGAAATCGGACAAATTCGGGTGGCATTCAAGTCGTGACGCCAAGCAGTTGCTGCTTCGCGGATATGAGCGCGCTCTGTATCAGGGCAAGTGCATCAATCACGACAAACGCGGTCTCGAACAAATGAAATACTATATCCACTTCCCAGACGGGAGCGTAGGACCGGCGGAGCTTCAGGACAAGAAACAGGCCGAACGATTGCTACACGGTGATATCGTGATCGCTGACGCACTGACGACGTTGGATCGTGAAGTGGCGCAGCCTAAAAAGAAGGGCATCGTAGCGCCTGGACGCTCCTGGGGGTCGAGGTTTGAGGAGTGGAAAAAAAGAAAGCAAAACAAAACAGGCTGGCGAAAGCGGTTCAGGTTTTAGGGGTGTGATGTGAGTGTAGAACTTACAGCGAAGGTGGTGAGTGAAGCCGTGAAAGAGGGCTTCGAGCGCATGCGCCGTTACCGCAAGGCCAGGGCCATGTTTGTGAAGGATTACGTTGGACATTATTTTAGGTCTGAGCACGGCCTTACTGGCGAGATGCCGATCAATCTGGTGTTTCTCGCTATACACGCCCTCGTCCCAACACTGATCCAGCGCGAGGGGTTCAACAAAGTGCAGACCGATTTTCTCAATCAGAAGGAATACGCGGAGATGTTGGGTCTGGCGCTGAACCGTCTGCAAAGAAAGTTGAAGCTCAAGGACGTTCTGCGGGCGTCGGTCGTGGATATGTGCTTCGGATTCACCGTGCTCAAAACGAGCGTGGCGGCGGACGGCATGCTGTTGCAGACCGCCGATGACCAGGACGTGCCGCTCGGCCAGATATTTACTGACTCGATCAGTCTCGATGACTTTACATTCGACCCGACCGCGACTGCGTTCGACAAGTCGGCATTCATGGGGCATCGCGTACGGGTGCCGCGCTCAATGCTTGAAGAGTATGGGTGGGATAAGGACCTGCTCGAACAACTTCCGTCCGCCAATGAGCATCCTCGTGAGTCACAGTGGGTGCAGTCGATAACGCAAGACGGCAAGAAAGCCGCCAGGATGCACGAATTGCAGGACTATGTGTATGTGGTGGAAGTGCATGTGGCGGACGCCGATGCTATCGTGTATGTTCCCGACCCCTATCAGACGACCCTCGATGATTTCTTACATACGCAGGAGTATGTTGGGCCGGATGGCGGGCCATATACGATCGGTGCGCTGACGCAGCCGGTCCCGGACAATCCGTTCCCCATCGCCCCGGTTGGCATGTGGCGTGACCTGAATGACATGGCGAACATCATCTTCAAGAAGTTCATGGGGCAGAGCGAACGGCAGAAGGACATCCTGCTGTATCGCCCTGAGTTGGCGGATGTCGCCGATGCGATCAGGACGGCACTGGACGGTGAGGCTATCGGCTGTACCGATCCGAAGGGCATCAATGTCGCTTCGTTCGGTGGGCAGAACCCGGACAACCAGAACATGGTCCAGGAACTGAAGGGCTGGTTCAACTACATCGCTGGCAACCCGGATCAGTTGATGGGTGCGGGCAATACAGCGGATACAGCGACGGAGTACAGCGGCAATCAGGCTAACGCCTCGGTGCGTATCGAGGACATGCGCGATCGCATCGCGGATGTACACGCCGATATCAGTCGTAAGCAGGCGTGGCACCTGCACACCGATCCACTGATGTTCGACGGCAACGCTCCGGGCATTCCGCTAATCCGTCGTGTAACAGGCGGTCAGGAGGTCCAGTTGTTCCTGACGCCGGAACAGCGGAAGGGCGACTGGCTTGATTTCACCTTCGAGATCGTTAAACGTTCGATGACGGTGCTTGAGCCGATTTTGCGTTCGCGCCGTCTGATGGAGTTCCATACATCGGTTATCCCGTCGCTGGCGCAGTCGGCTATGGTGATGATGCAGATGGGGGTGGAGTTCAACCTGCCGCGTGCATTGATGCAGGCAGCCGAAGAGATGGGCATCGCCGAGGCAGTGCAGGAAGTGTTCCAAGACCCTGAGTTCCAGAAACGAATGCAGATATTGCAGTCGATGGGTCCGCAGCAAACCGGCAAGGCTGGGTCCGGCTTGCAGGGTATTCTACAGAACGGTGGGTCCCCGATGCGTGGCAGCATGATGGGGCCTGGAACTGAGATGAGACAACAGCAGCAAGCCCCGGCAGCCGAAGCGCAGTCGGCGGCGGGATTTGGAGGCACAGCATGGCAGTAGCAAAACCTCGGAATCTGCGCGAGCAAGCACAGGTAGAGCATGAACTGAGAAAGAAGTATCCCCAGATGTATAACGCGGACGGCAGCCTGAAAGCGGCGTACGGGGGAAAGAAAAAGAAGAAGAAGAAAACCAGCAGAACCGAATCCGTCGAGTCCGGGCTACGAAGAGGAGGGCTGGCTGAAAGTGAGATAAGCCGTTTGAGAGACTAGCACGCCGATGAAGGGGGGCTGGAATGCCGACATATTGTTTCATATGTCCTGAGTGCGAACGAACTGAGGAGGTAGTGATCGGCATGCGCGGCCGCAAAGACCGCGTGTGCGAGTGCGGTTCAGAAATGGTGCGAGATTACTGTGCCGAGCGCCCGAACATCGGCGACCGCGAGTATCGTCGCCCGATACACAGTAACTCATTGGCGATTATGCCGCATCAAGTTGCAGAGCACAAACGGAAGTACCCGAACATAAACATCGACAACGAGGGGCGGCCGATCTTTACGTCGTTCCGGCAGCATGACCAGTATCTAAAAGACACCGGGTTTGTGAAGCATCCGCAGCGAATACGGCGACGGGGGAAAAAGATAGCGACAGCCCAGAAGGCATCGTAGCCGACTGGCCTACCTCGCCTAATTTTAAGGAGCAGTATCGTGGAAGATATGCGAGCCGACAAGGGAGCATACGATGATGACAAGGTAGTGAGCAGCGTAGCAGATCATTTGCGAGCACTGAGGGGTGACGGCGAAGATAAAGCGCCCCCTAAACCGCCAGCCGATGACGCCGGTGATGATCTGGAAAACGATGACACGTCTACCCCTGATGACGATAATCAGGCAGACGATGACGCCGATGACCAGAGCGACGACACCGATGACGATGCCGGGGCGGGAGCGGACGCCGAGTCATCCATTGCCGACAATGTGTATCGCAGTTTGATTCATAACGGATGGAAGCCGGAGGAAATTTCTGACTTCTACAAGGCTGATCCGGCGCGGGCAAACAAGGTGTTCGAGAAGATTCACGACGACGTGAATAACTTGAGCCGCCAGTTTGCTCAGATCGGCCGATCGAAGGCTGAGATGGAGCGCAGCCAACAGCAGAACGCGTCAGCCGCCCAGACGGGTGCGAAGCCGGTGGAGGACTTTATCGACATCGCCGCACTTCGGAAGGCCGATCCTGACAATGAACTGCTGCCGATTGTTGAGGGGCTGAATAAGGCCCTGAAGCAACTGGCACCGCAGCAGGCCGCTGCACCGGCCTCGGAACCGGCAAATTCCGGGAATCAGCGGGACTTGGCACTGGCAACCCAGATCATCTCGTTTCTTGGGTCCGATCATTTGGAGACTTACAGCGACTTCTATGGTCCGGCCTACGACGAGAACAAGATGCCGACGTTCGACTCCACCCAGTTGACGCCGGGGCAAGCGGCGAACCGCCGGGCGCTGTTGGATACGGCGGATGACATCTGGATCGGTGCCAAGATGCACGGACGCGAGCTAACTGTGGCCGAAGCGTTGCAGATGGCGCACTCGCTGATGACGGACAAGATGCGTACTCAGAAGGTACGCGAAGAGTTGGTCGGAAAAATCAAAAAGCGGTCGAAGGGAATGACGCTCAGACCAACGCGTAAGGGTTCGCCGCAGCCGAAGGAAGGCGCTAAACCGGCGAACGAAAAGGAGTTTGAAACCAGAACAGCAGCACGGCTGCAAAAGCTACGTGGCAAACTGTAGCCGTCCATCTAAGGAGATAACCTGTGGCGTACAGTAAGGACGACCTTCTCGACCTGATTTCGTTGACGCTCAACGATCTGCCCAAGCAGCAGTTCGAGGTCGGGTGGACTCACCAGAAGTATCATGCGTGCCGCATCTACCAGGAGGACAGAATGGTGGTTGACGGCGGCGTTGAGATCGAGCGCAAGGTCATGCTCAGCAACACCGGAAATGCTCGGTATCGTCGGTACTACGATACTGATGATCCGGCCGTGGGCGACCACATGCACACGATCAAGGTTCCGTGGACTCGTCTCGGAACCAACTACTCGTGGGACGATCTGGAAATTCTGCATCAGATGAATTCCACGAAGGGCTTTATTCGGTTGATGAAGGAGCGACGGATTGACGGTCTGTGGGACTTGGCTGATCTCATCGAGGATCGGTTCTGGAAGACCCCTACGGACTCGACCGATGATCTGTATCCGTATGGTGTGCCGTATTTTATCAATATGCTGGACAAAGATACGACCACGGCTGGCTTTAACGGCAAGACCATCCGATTCCAGGACGGAACGACCAGCAATGTCTGCGCCAATATCAACGCCGCAACCGAGGCCAAGTGGCGCAACTATGCGTTCACGTACACCGACATCAACACTGAACTGCTCAAGCAGATTCGGCTGGCGTTGATGTGCACCAACTTTTCGGCCCCGTCGTTCGTTGAAGACCCCAGTGGTGCTCGTCGTGCGAAGAACGGCTTCTTCTGCGACTTCGATATGGTGGCCGATCTGATGGACTTCGCGGACGCGGCGGATGACAACCACAGTGGCAAGGACGTGATGGGTAAGATGGTGGTCGATGACGGTGCTAACGTCCTCATCAACCGGACGCCAGTGACCGCCGTGCCGCAACTGAATGGTGCGACCGATCCTGAGACCGGCGACGAGACCGACCCGCTGTACTACATCGACTTCACTTACTTCCAGCCGGTCATTCACGACGGCTACTGGATGAACGAGAGCGAGCCGCAGACCGATCGCGGCCAGCACACTACGTTCACCGTGTTCCTTGATGGGGCGCATCAGAACCTCTGCACGAATCGTCGGCAGGTTGGGTTCGTGGCGCATAAGGCTATCACGTCGTAGCAACGGAATTGACAAGTGGGGGCTGGTTTGGTCCAGCCCCCTTTTCTTGGAGGATATGAAATGGCAGGTTTGATTCGTTACGGTTCTGAGGATGCTGTTGCCAGTCGCATGCCCAGCCCGTCGATCTGGTCTGATTGCCGGGTTTCCACGTTCCTTGAGAACCCGCAGGTCGGCGCGCATATGTTTGACGACTTCCGCAATTCGGTGGTGTTGCCTAACGTCAGCGGCGTCGCCCAAATTGTCGGCGATGCGAACTGGTATGCTTTTGCGGAAAGTGAGTCGGTTGCTGATACTGCGCTTCAAGCGGACGACGAGGGTGTGCTGCTGCTTCAGACTGATGGCACCGATCAGGATATCTACGCGATTACCACAGGCGCTAATGTCGCGGGCGTGTGGAAGGCACCGTCGGCCGGTAATGCGAAGGGTTATTGGTTCGAAGCGCGCATCAAGGTGAACACTGTTACCGATGGTGACATCGGGTTGTTTGTCGGGCTGGCCGAACCGGGCGAGGCGGCTAACGCCCTCGGCGTGTTCGCTGGTGACGCTGCGGCGTTGGCGACTGATAAGACGTATGTTGGCTTCGCTATCCTCGAAGGCGACGGTGACGATCTGTGTATCGTCTATGATGAGGACGACAGCGGTACTGCCTCAAAGACGACTGGCAAGATCACGCTGGCTGCCAATACCTGGGTTCGCGTTGGCTTCCGCGTGAAGAGTGGTTACGTTCGGTTCTACAAGGATGGTGAGGACCTCGGCGATGATGTCGCCATCGATATTCGTCAGGCCAACGTCAACTGGCCCAGCGCGCATGATTTGGACGCTATCGTTTCACTGGTGTCCGGGTCTGGCGCGTCGAACGACGATGGAGTGTACATTGACTGGGTTCGTGTTGCAATGGAGTACTAACAGATGATCTGTTTCCCCCTCGGACGCGCTAGCTAGACCAGCCTCCGAGGGGGTTGTCTTTTCTTAGGGGGTTCCGCTATGAAAGCCGAGCAGCTTAAACAGTCAAAAACGAACTTGCACACTGTATTGGAACAGCTTAGGTTGACAGGGCCAGAGCGGCGTCAGTTGGAAGAAGACCTGTATGCGCTCTATGAGGCCGCGTTAGATAACTTGGAGGACCCAGAAAATGGCTGAGCCCACGTCGGCTTACTCCTTGTATGATCTGATGCTCCGCGTGGCTAAGGCTGCGAGCATCACGTACAACGGCAGTGACGGCCAGGGTCGTGACATGGTGCCGATCGAGGAGTTTGATTTCGACGCCTGCCTGAACATCGTTAACGACGGGATCAAACTGTTCATCGCGTCCGCTCCTCCTGACGGTTGGCGGTGGATGAACCGCACAATGACCGTGGAGCTTGACTCTGACGGAACGGGTGACGACAACATCGAGGAGGACGCCGCTAGGTATCAGCTTTCGGATGACTTTCAAGGTGAAGTGACCGGAGACATCACATACGCCGAGGACAGCGGGCACGGTGCGCGCATCCAGTGGGTTAGCGAGGCCACTATTCGGCGAATGCGTGAAGTGCAGGTGCTGGAAGGCACGCCGGATCGTGCCGCCGTTCTGCCGTATACGAATCGGCGGTGGGAACTGATCGTTGATCCTCAGCCGTCGGCGGATGATACACTCGTGTTCCCGTATCGGGCGGGTTTCGCTGCGATGCAGGCTAAGAATGGGACGGCCGATAGTGCTACAGCTACGACGCTGGTGGATGGTGATCTGGCCGATCTATATCCAGATGACTATTTCAACGGGTGGACGATCAAGATCATCAGTGGAACTGGGCGGAACAGTTACGCGGTGGTGACGGATTACACCGGCTCTACGGGCACGTTCACCGTGGCCGATTGGCTGGCGATCGACGGATCGGCTGGTGGTAAAGACCCTGCGACCAGCAGTGTGTGGTTTGTCTATGATGGTGAAACTCACCCGGCTGGCATGGTGTTCGACGAAGCGGTGCTTGGGGCCTGCCTTGCAAAGGCTGAATTGGAATACCCGGACATTCAGGTAGGCTACATGCAGAAGTTCTTGGAGGTTGATCTTGTCAAAGCGTGGCAGGCGGATGCACGGACGGCACCGCGTAGATTAGGGCGTTTGCTCCCCGGTCGGGAGTATACGCGAGGACGATTCTGGAACGATGTAACAAAAGCATAGGGCCTGATCTCTGGCCCGTCAAAGGGAAAAGGAGACACAATGTCGAGATACAAACTGGCGTTTGACCACAACAACATGATCGCGGCACCGGCCGGTAAGGCGACGGTGCAAGTGATTTGGAAGACAATCGATGGCATTACCGATTGCTACGGCACGACCGTTCCAACGGACACCACGGCCGGGTATGCCCCCGGTTGTCGGTTCACAGACGTGACGAATGGTGCTGCGTATATAAACGAGGGCTCGGCCACAAGCTGTGACTTCAACCAAGTGAACACTGCTGCAACAGATTTGGTGGCGCAGATCGAGGCCACTGATCTGGCTGGAACTGCTGCCGGGGCCGGGCCGTCGCCGCTGATCTGGGATGACTCGAAGCTCCTCGAAGTGATGCTGGACCCCACGAAGGGCATCTACTACTTCGATGACTACATGGGTCCGATCGACGTGACGAGTGCCGATGGCTACGTAATCACGCAGGTAAACTCCGGCGCAATCGCCCCGGTAACGGACGAAGACGGCGGGGTACTGCTGGTTGACTCCGGCGGGCACAACGCCGCAGACGATGGCGTGAACGCGCAACTTACGAACTGTTTGTTCAAGCCCGCTGCGGGCAGGACTATCCGGTTCGAGGCTCGCGTCAAGTTCAAGGACGCGGGCGACGACCAGTACTACATCGGCCTCGCTGGTGTTGACACCACACTGATTGCGAGTGGCGTTGTGGACGACGTGGTTGACAAATGCGGGTTCTTCCGTCAGGCTGCTAGCACGGCGGACAAGATCAGTTCGATTTGTTCTCGCACGAGTACGGAAGACATCACGGCCAACGTGGGTGGTATTGCGGACAACACGTATGTTAAGCTTGGGTTCGTTATCGACGGGCTGACCAGCGTGAAGTTCTATGTCAACGGTGTGTTGGTTGAAACCGGCACGACCGCTGCTGCGATCCCGAATGCAGTGATGTGCCTGAGCTATGTCGCTCAGTGTGAGCAGACTTCGGCAGATGCCGAGATGTCGGTTGACTGGGTGCGCATCCTTCAGGAGGGTGCCCGCTCGTAACAGAATGACAACATGACCCCCACCGGGGCCTTCCCCGGCTTGACGCTCGGTGTAGCGTTTCTTTCACGGGCCGGGCAGGACATCCCTGCTCGGCCTTATTTGTGTGGAGAGTGACATGGAGATTCCGTTTCCGGTTCAGGGGATCAATAAGGGTCGCGCGTCCAGCGACCAGCCGCAGGGGACGGCGTACAAGATGCAGAATGTCCGGCCGTTCTGGGATGGCCGATTGCGTGGCGGGCAGCGACCCGGCATGGTGAAGTGGGGCGACGGTGATCGAGTAGGCGGGGCCGAGCAGCCTGTGGTGGCTATTTGCTCCGTGTCCGCCGTGGAGAGCCCAAGCTAATGAGCACCATTATAGCTTCATATGCCCCTGAGGATGCATCGGGCATATCCTACGTAGATAACGACGAATGTGAGGCAATACTACAGACGTTCTCCATGCCCGCAGAGTTCACAATCGACCGGATTGATGTGAAGGTATGCCGCCTGGGTACGCCTGGAACCGTCTATGCCACCCTTCATACATTTGTCGAGGACCCGTGGCAGCTTGGTCCGGCCATAGTTTCTCCCTATTTCGACGGGGATGTAGTAACAGATGACATTGATGGTGAGTGGGTAGAGCTTACATTTGGCGCAACTGCGCTTAGCGCTGGCATATATGCCCTGGTCATGCACTGTGCATCCGCCTCGCCCGCAAATCGAATATGGTGGGCCGGTACGAACGGGGATGACTATACAAACGGCGACGGGTATGGCTATCGGCCCGATTATGAAGTCGAGTTTTGGTGGGTTAACGACAACGCTGATTATGCGTTCAAGGCATATGGGCCTGTCTTCACCCCGCCCGTCGGGCGGCCAACAACGAAACGGCTGATTGCAGCGGCGCGTAATCGCCTTTACTACGAGGTTATCGAATGAGCAGCACATACACCGCAAACAAGGTGCTTGAGTTGATCGCCGGCAAGACGGCGTTCGCGACACCGACCGTCACGTTACGACTATCCAAGGCTGATCCGTTAGCCGATGGCAGTGGCATTTCTCAGCTATCGGGTAGCGGCTATGCTGGCGTGGTTCTGTCGGGAAGCGATTGGGAGTCCGCGTCGGGCGGCGAGATTACGAACGCCGTGCCGATAGACTTCCCCGAGGCCACAGACACCTGGGACGAGGCCACGCATTTCTATGCCACGGACGCGAGCGGCAATCTTCTATGGAGGGGGCCGCTGGCCGAACCTGTGATCGTGGGCGCGGGCGAGATTCTTCGCTTCCCGGCCGGGACACTGGTTGGTAAGACGGGGGCGTTGGCGACATGAGTGACTTGATTTTCTCAAGGACTCAAACATCAGTCGGCAGTATAAGCGCCACCACCACAACATCTTGGTATGGATCGATATTCACACCAACCGTGTCCTGTTATGCAGGTGAATGGCAATATTATTGTCGGAAAACCGGTACCCCCGGAAATCCTGCAATAGAAGCTCGGATTTATGCCACTTCTGATGGACTTCCAACAGGAGAGGCTCTGGACGTAGCGGCCATAGCCCCAAATGATATAGATACCTCCTACGGCTATATATCGGCTATGTTTACTGGGGCCGCCGTTTTATCACAG
>Ga0265297_10001901_pt1 | contig 45458 bp, 70 predicted proteins | sample Munlanlwell13791_FD_192502 | JGI IMG/M metagenome (GOLD analysis project Ga0265297, IMG submission 192502) | Leachate microbial communities from a municipal landfill in Southern Ontario, Canada - Leachate well 137-91 | ecosystem: Engineered > Solid waste > Landfill > Unclassified | place...
CATTCCAGTATCGCCGCTTCCCGAATGCCCATATCATCTCATATGACGGGGCAAACCGCTTACAGTTTAGCGCCATGCTCCCACCACGATCCCATACCACCTCGGCGTAGATTGGGAAAGGTAAAAACCGCACAGGATGCACTGCCTCACCACTGCGATACCTCACTTTGTGATTCACCCATACCAGGCCGCTACAAACTCGCAGACATTCGGTTATCACATCTCTAATCCACGCCTGATAATCCGCCTCATCCCTTTGGTCAAAATAGCCATCACTCGCCTTCTGCAACCAGGCATTATGCTTATGCATTCCGCTGCCATTGGGCGATGTAGGCAGGGTGTTGTATGGTGGGCTTGTCACCACGGCGTCAACGCTGTTATCGGCCATGCCGCGCATCACCTCCAGGCAGTCACCTTCGATGAGCGTGAACTCAGGCATGGCGCGCCTCTTTGTAGTAGCGTTCCGCTTCCCCCAGCCACGCCGCGCAGGTGCGCGCGCGTGCGAGGGCCGTGGCCGTGTCGCCTGCCTCCAATTCGCGCACCGTCTGCTCCCACTGCCAACGCGCCTTTTCGCAGAGTAGCGACACCGGCGTGATAGGGTGGTCGGGGTCGCCAAGCGGGGCGGCGTCCTCATCTCGCAGCGCGTCGAGCGCGCTTCCCACGTCGGCCACGAACCAGGGCCATTCTTGCGCGAAAGCCTGGCCTGGGCACTCGGTGCGCTCATCCTCTCTGTGCATCCGCAGCGCCCTCTCATCGAGGCCCGCGTCGTAGAGCAGGCGCGCCGCAAGGGTGGCTGTGGCATCCCACTGCGTAACGGGCGGGGTATGGTCGGTGAACAGGCCCCACATCTCGATGTGGCGCGCCCCCGCGTTGTGCCCGCTCACGCCGATACCGTCCTTGCTTATGTCGAAGGTCGGCCAGGTGCTACCATCCGGCCCTACAATCCAGTGCGGCCAGGCGTCCCAGCCCCGGCCTTTCCAATAGGTGATCGTGGCGTCCACCGAGGGCTGGCCGTAAAAGGGCGCGTCAATGCCGGTATGATGGATGTAGAGCGCCCGCCAGGGCGTCGTCTTACTCTCCGGTGGTATATTGCGCGATTCTGCGATGATGGGCGGGGTAGACACGAGCGACACGCCGCCCCACGCGGCCACGGCGCGGGCGATGGTCTCCGTCACGTCGAACGACTCCCAATCCCATGTCGGGCCGGACGTGTACAGAAAGGCCGCCTTGATGTACTCGTCCTGCGAGAGTTGCGCGTCGTACCAGGCGAGCTGGTCTAGGTAGTGCTCTGTGCCGTCCGTAAATGCCTTCCACCCTTGGCGGTCGCCGCCGTCTATGCCGCACTCCGTAATCAGCGTCGGCGGCATGGCCACGCCGATACCGGCCAGCTCTTGCGCTACAAAGCGATGGCGCAGGGTATGCCAGGCATGGTCGCGCATCATGTCCGGGAAACCGTATTCGTGCAGGCCTAGGTAGTCCGCACCGTCCAGCGCCGGGGCGATGATCCACCAGGCGCGGCTGTTGGCATCGGCGGCGCGCAGTTGTGGCGTGCCTCGCGCAAAGTTGCCCACCACGGCGCGCAGTCCGGCCTCGTGCACGAGCTGCACCGCGCGGCGTGTAAACGCCACCCAGGCGGGCAGCGCGCTCTCGCTGGTGTCTGGCTCATTGCCGATCTCAATAGCGTGCGCCCAAGAGCGCGCCCGGAAAAACGGGCCATAGGTGAGCCACCAGGCGTCTGCGCCGTCCGCGCCAAGATGGATAAACCTGTTCTGTAGCGCGTCCACGTCCGGGGTGCGGATGATGTATTGCAGGTCGCCCCACGGCGGCGTGCTGGGCGGGTCAACGAGCTTGACGCAGCGTAGGCGCGGCGCAACCTCCTTGGCCCATTCGGGCATACGGATCCACTGCAGGGACAATTTAGACACCCGCCACCGCCTTGCATTTCTGCTGGAATATGCTATACTCAGGGTGCTGAGGGAACCTATAGCGTGGTGCGGCTTTCTTTTTTATGACACCCATGATCTTTTGCGCTGGTTCCCTCAGCAAGAACCGCCCAAGATCGTGGGTGTCACCTTTTGTGAGAGGAGCAAGATGCTTGATCGCGTTTGTGAGATTTGCGGTACTCACTTCTCTACCGTTCCTTCTCAGGTCGCGCGTGGATTTGGAAAATATTGTAGTAGAGCCTGTTCTCACGAGGCGCGCAAGCGCCCTCTCGCGCAGCGTTTTTGGGCCAAGGTTGACAAGTCCGCTGGCGCGGATGGGTGTTGGTTGTGGATGGCAAGCGCAGACGCCAAAGGCTATGGCCATATCAGTATTGGAACAAGGCTGAAAAGGGCATCTCGTGTCGCCTATGAACTCTGCATTGGCCCTATCCCTGGGGGGCTTTGCGTCTGTCATCACTGTGATAACCCTACCTGTGTCAATCCCTCGCATCTCTTCCTGGGAACTAGATCTGATAACGCCAAGGATATGGTCAACAAAGGCAGGCATGTAGCACAGGCGCATCCTGAAAAGCTGCAACACGGCAACGCCCATTTCTCTCGACGCCATCCTGAATGTGTGGCGCGTGGGGAGGGCCACTACAGCCATAAACACCCCGAGCAGAGGCTGCGTGGCGAAAGGAACGGGCAGGCAAAGCTTACAGAAGCGCAGGTGCGCGAGATCCGCGTGCGCTATGTCCACGGGACGCCCAGCCAGACCGCCATTGCCAGAGAGTATGGCGTTTCGCGACGCGCTATCCGCAATATCCTCGCCGGGAAGTCCTGGAGGCATATCCTCTGTCCATAACTTGCTCATTCGTCGCTCCCGAATAGCTCGTTGAGCTGTTCCGCCGTGGCTCCCAGCTTTTCGAGCAGGGCGCGGCGCAAGTCGCCGTCGGCAATAGTGAATAGCGGGCGCGGCGGATGCATCACCAGGGCAATGAGCAGCGTCACCGCCTCGCCGCGCAACTTGCGGCGAATGAGCGGCGCATCAACGCGCCACTGATAGCCCACCTCGTCACCGTCCCGCCGCTCCTGGAATCCCGTAGCCTCGCGTTCCGCGTCGGTCATCCTGAGCTTGTGTGAGAGCGGGTAGAGGATAGCGTGCTCTCCCACGCTGTACTCGCGCACGTTATTCACGCACGCGGCGGCGTTGATGAACTCCCAAACCGTAAAATCAAACTCCCGAACCTCATGAGCCTCCACTGTGCCTTCCTCCTCCTATACTGGTGCGGACGTGTGTTGATCCACCGTCCCGCTAAACGTACTTGCCGCCTGCGATGCCGTGCCCGAACTGAGCGGATGTGTGTGCGTGCCATCCTGGAGCACCGCTTTTGACCAATAGGGGCTACCCCCGCCAGCGGAATCGCTCATATAGAAATACTTCTCCGTTGCACCCGTCCCGCTGCTTACGATCTGTTTGTCCAGAAAATTGGTGTTGGTGTTGGTAGACCCTGATAGCGTGATCGCGCCGTTGCTGATCGTGCCTGTCGCCGTGAAGTGGTGGGGGTGCAGGCCATAGGCGGTGTAGAACGCGCTCAGGTCTACGCCATCCACCGTGGCACCTAGCGCGGAAAGGACGATGTTGCCCGCGTTCACAGTGATCCCCGTGCAGGTCAGCGCAGCACAGGCGAGCTGCCCCACCAGGCCACGGCGCGCGATGGTGTCCCCGGATGCCGTGTCCGACTCCGGGAAGCCGTTGAGATAGGTCACGTTGAGGAGGGGAACTTTTGTGGCGCTGCTCACGGTAAAGGGCGGAGTGCCAGTGCTCACGCTAGAGATCAGTACCCGTCCGGTCAGGTCGCCGCTGGCGCTGCGCAGGGCGATGGTGTTCCCCGTAGCGGCGGTGGTGCTGGAATGCCCGTTGAGCAGATAGGCGTTGAGGTTCGTCACCTCGGTCTGCGAGGCGACCACGAACGGCGCGCCGCTGGCCGTGGGGATGGTACTGGTATACTGAGTAGCCGATACCGTCCCCGCCAACACCGCCGACGTTGCGCCGCCCGGCGTAACGTGATAGCTGCCGTGAACGAGTGCGCTCGCGTAAACGCTCTTGCCCGTGGCCGTAATGTCGCCGGCCACGGCGAGGGCCGTGCCGGTGTCGCCGGGCTTGAGGTAGTAATTGACGCTCTGTACCAGCCCCGCCGCGTTGATGAGTTGGTTGGCGTCACGCACGGGGATTTTGCTCGCCTCGCTGGCCTCGGTCGCATGGTAGCCGTCGTGCAGGTCGGAGTCGAAGTAGAGCACCTTGGTAGAGGTGAGCGGCACCGAGAGCGGCGCGGCCCCCGCCGCCCCACAGGTGATCTGGCCGGTGAAACTACCCAGCACGCTGTACACATTCGACCAACGCGTTGCCGTGTCGCCGCACTTGATCGTGTTGTTCGCTGATGGGTAGAATGTACCGTTGCCCAGAATGACGGTATGCGTGGCATTCCACAGGTAGATGCTGGCCCGGTCGGTCTTGATGTTTAGCAGCGAGGCGGTGCGGTTGAGATAGGTGTTGGCGTCGGTCACGTAGACTGCATTACCCTGCGCCGTGACGTTACCTGCGAACGTAGCGCTGCCCGTCGCAGCTGCCAGCGTAATCGTCGTGGTCGTGTCCGCCTTGCGCACCACCACATCGCGCCCGGCAGTGGTGGGGTAGAGCGCGGAACCGGAATCCGTCCAGTATTGCGCCGGTGCCGCCGCCCACGAAAGCGTGCCAGACCCGTTATCGTAGAGATACCCCGCGGCGTGTGCTGCGGGCCAACTGTAATCCAAGCCCTTGATGCGCTCGAGGTTGCCATCCGAGCTGGCCGCCTTGAACGATAGCACCCCCGCCGCAGTATAGCCGCAGATGTCACCGTTCGCGCCGCCAATGGCCACGCGATAGCTCCCGTAGGTGGCCTCGGTGGTAGACCAATAGGCGGTGCCCGAGTCGAATAGGATCAGGTTGGCATTAGTGGAGCCGCCGCCGTAGGAGTTGCCGGCGAAGAGCTGTAGCGCATACTGTGTCCGCAGTCCGCCAGCATCGGGCATGCGCCCGAAGCAACCCCATTTGCGCGCCCCCACGCCGCCATACTGGGCTTCCAATCCGACGGTTTGCTCTGTAGAGCCGCCGCCCGCATCACGATAGATCAGCACATCACCATCATCGTTGATCCAGGTTGCCAGTGTGCCGTTGGCGCGTTTGGTCTGGAACACGCTATCCGCGCCCGTGGGGATAATGCTCGCCGCAAGCGTGGCTGCGACTGCACGCCGGGCCATGATGGAGCCGTCGGTGCCGCTGATGGTGACCAACTCTAGCCCGGTGTGTTCGTCGCCCGCGTACCAGTGGGCGATAGAGCCGTCGTAAAAGTGCGCGTCGGCGTCATCGTTCAGGCCCTTATAGAGGTTCAGTCGCCCGACGTTTTCGTGCCCATCGCCGGAAGAGAGACGCCCAGCAGTGAAACAGTGCACCGTGCCCACGCTACCATTTTGCGCTTCCAGCCCTATCTTTTGCGTCGTGCCATCGTTGCCATAGATGAGCACGTCACCGGTGTTTTCCAACAGGTAGGCGAGGGTAGAGTCGGCGCGGTAAAGACGAAAGGCCCCGCCGCCCAGCACGTGCACGTCATCCCCGGAGGTGCGCGGGAACAGATACGGGTCGCCGCCATTGGCCGCCCGATCCCAGTAGCAGCCGCCGGTTACCGAAGAGGCAAAGGTGATCTGGTGCGCGCTGGGACTGTTGCCGGTGATGACCATGCCCGTGCCCGCAACGTATGTCCAGATACCAGAGTCCGGTGTTACCGTCTGCGCGCCGACGACCATGACCGCCTTGTGCACGTGGTCGCCCGTCACCATGTCGCGGTTGGCAATGGTGCCCATCGCGTTCGCCGCGCCTACGGCCACCGGCGTGGCGTAGCGCGGGAAGACCGGAATGCCCGGCGCGAGGCGGTGATAGGTGCCCCCCTGCTTCTGCTTCTGGTTGGGTTCCTTTTCGCCCCAGCGAATCTCCAACTTTAGGACGCGGTTGGGGAAGGTAAACTTGATCGCGGCGATGGTAGCCGCCTCGCTGACAATGCCCAGGCGGGTGTTGTTGCGCAGCACAATGTCACCGACGTAATACTCGGCCAGCCAGCGGCAGGCCCCGCCCGCCGCCGCGCTCGCCTCAAACTCCGCCTCAAAGCCCTCTTTTAGGCCGAACTGCGCGAGCTGTAGCTCGACCTGGTTGTGCACGGTCTCGTTGCACGCGCCCTCCCAGCGCCCCCACGCCGTTCTGAGGGTGGTGTCGGAGGCCACCAGAGAGTAGCCCATGCCGTGCATGTCGGTGACGAGGAGCTGCCAGTCCCGATACCGCGAGGCGCTGGGCACCAGCACATCCGCAAAGTCATTGATGATGACGCGGCTTGCGCCGGTGCTTTTGTTCGTGCCGTTGTTAGGCACCGCCGTGGCAAAAGTAAACGTCACCGCGCCGCCGGATACCGTGGGACGCAACTCCCAGCCTACACCGTGATCTTTGGCGTAGGCGGCGATGACCTCATCTAGGAAGCCCTCGCCCTCGCGGTAACTGTCCACCGTGCCCGCCGTCGTATTGGCGGCCACAACCAGCGTGCCCCACGTCCAGGCGCGGCTATTGCCGTCCACGTCGGTGCCACACGTGGCCGCGACCGCCGTCTGCCTGACCATCTCTTTCAGGAAGTCATCTACCCCGCCGGTGACGTTGATCCAGCCAATGGTTGCGCCGTCCCAGTGGTAGACCTGGCGAGAGTGGAGCAGGTACTCCACGCCCACACAAGAGACGGTGAGATAATCCTGCTCGGCGGTCTTGCCGTATTGCTCGCGCACCTTCCCGATCAATCCCCATAGCGCCTGCGCGCTCTGCTCGTAGGGGGTAATGCGGATCATCTGCAACACGTCGGGGTCAATGTAGGACGCGGCGCGCCCGTGCGCGGGGAGCTTGAAGGAGCACGTTTCCAGCCGGTGCGCCGTCGCGCCCGGTATCGCCGTGCCCTCAAAGTCCTGCGCTTCCTCGTTGAGCGAACACAACGCGACGCCGTTGCTGTCGCAGAGGTCGAAGCGCCAGTCATCCCAACGCGCAATTGCGGGAACGGTCATCGTCATTTATGATCACCCATGCTGACTGTGGCGCGGATAAAACGTCGTGGCAATCGTCGCCGTGCCCGACGTGGCGCTAAAAACCAGGTTATTCGTGCCATACTTGGCATAGACCATTGTGCTGGTTGCGCTCCGTTTGCCCCACCAGTTCGTCGCCGATCCGCCCGACGGCGTGTAGAGCACGCTAATCGCGGAGGGGTCGAGCACCATCACCACCACGTCGCCGTTGCTGACCGTGCCCTCCAATTCTACCCAGTGCCCATAGGCGTCGGTCACCTTCGGGTTCACCGTGGCCGTCGCCGTGCCGGTGTAGGTGAGGGTCAGATAGCCGTTGAGGTTACCGGTGTTGGCACAGGATAGATTGACCGGCGTCGCACCGTTGAAGGCGCTCGCCCCCGTTACCGCCGTGGGATTCCAGAAGGTCGGGTCGGGCGCGTAGAACTTGAGCGTCACCTCTGTCCACGCCTTCGTCGCCGCCGGAATCCACTTACTGTCGTCGAACGGCTCTGCCAGCCCGCAGCGGATGCTACGCTGGTTGTTGGCCCAGGAGGTGTAGGTGAGCGTGCCCAGCCCGTCGCCGCGCGCGTCCACCGCAAAGTGCGCGCCCAGCGCGGCGAGGTTGGTCACGACGTTGCTGTAGCTGGAGCCGTACACCAACAGGTCGGCCTCGAAGGTGCGTGCGGTGCGGTTGTACGCCTGGAACTGTTCCGGCGGCGTCTTGGTCGCCACCTGCACCGAGACGGGTTTCGCCGTGTCGTTGTAAATGCCCCGAATAGCGCGCAGCTTGTACGTCGAGCCGTCGTTGAGGTTGAGCACCGTGCTCGCGCTATTGGTGTAGCTCAGGTCGTTGGCGGCCATTAGTACGCCCCCCCTGGCACATAGTTCTCGCCGATAAGGATGTTCACCGCCTCGGCCAGACGCGCCACAACCGTGGTACTGGAAAGCAGCGCATCGCCCAGCCCAAAGATGTTGATAGTGACGGGCTGCACGCCCTGCGCCTGGTCGCCGCCCGCCGGCGTTCCCACCGCGGGCGCCGGCGTCGTGGGTGTGGTAGCCATGCCCGCCGGAACACCGCCCGTGCCGATCATCGCCCCCGCCGCGTTGAGCTGGCGCACCAGCTCGCCAATGAGCGCCGCGTCAATGCCCGTCTCCGCCGCTGCGTTCTGCGCCACGACCACGCCAGCAATGGCTTCCATCACTGCCTTGATCTTGTTCGCCGTCTCCACGGCTCTCGTGAGCGCGTCGCCCCACTGCGTGCCGATAGAGACCAGCGCCGGAACCAGCACGCCAACCGCCGCTTTCATCGCCGCTACGAACTTGTACAGCCAGGACACCAGCCCGCCCACGGCGGTCTCCGAGGCGTTGAGATTAAAGTCCTTCAGCCCCTTCAGCATCTCGCCCAAGCTAAGCACCTCAAAGATGCTCTTGATCTGCCCGCCTACCTCCGCTGCCGCGCCAAGAGCCTTGTCCGCGAATCCCGCCTTGACGCGCAATAGCGCGTTGGCAATGAGTGGCGCGGCTACTTCCAGCGCGGCCAGGTATGCGGTCAAGAAGGGCACGAACGTCGGTGCGGGCGGCACCACCGCCGTGAGCTGCACCCCCAGGATGTCGAACAGCTTTTTGACGTTATCGGCCAGCCCCGCCGCCGTGGAGAGCATGGTGTCGCCGATCTTGGCTTTGACCGCCATGATCACCTCGGCAGCGCGAATGGCCGCCCCCGCTGCCAGTGCCCCCCAGAGGGTGAGGTCGGGGAACTTGTCGGGTACTTGGAGCTTGGCCAGGTCAGCGCCGATGATAGCAAACAGCTTGCTGAACGTGTCGGCTACGCCCGTTGCGGCCATGAGCACGTCCGGGCCGATGGCCGCCTCCACTGCGCGGATCACCTCCACCACGCGGATAGCGACGCCGGCCATGAGCGCGCCCCAGCGTTCCAGGTCGGGCATCTCTTTGGGCAGCGCTATCTTGCTAAAGTCGGGCATGACCCCGAACAGCTTGGCGAACTTGTCGGCAATGCCCGCCTCGCCGCCCGTTTCGTTGAGCGTGTTCGCGCCCATGATGGCCTCGGCCTCTTTCATGGCCCGCGCCGCCGTCACCGCACCGTCACGAATGGCATTGCCCCACGCTGCCCAGTCAATCGCCGCCGGGCCGCCCTTCATATTCGAGAGTTGCGAGAACACCCCCAGCACTTTGCCGATGAGGTCGGTCGCGGCACTCAGCGCGTCGCGGGTGCCCTGGTCGAGTCCACCCACCAGGCCGTTTACCAGGTCAATGGCTATCTGCCAGGTTTCCTTCGATGGCGAATGGCTGTTCGCTTCGTCGCGCATCCCGCCGATGATGTTGGCGATCAGCCGCTTGGCCCCGTCAGCCAGTTCCTGCGCCTTGCGCGTCAGCCCCTCTTTCAGGCCGTTGAACATATCCTCGCCGAGCCTCTGCATCTGCGCGGGCAGGCCAGAGAAGAAGGCTTTGATCGCGTCCCAGGCGTCCCGCGCCGTCTGTCCGATGATCGCCCATGCGTCAACCCACACCGCCTTCAGCTCTGCTATCATGTCAAACCAGAGGGTACGCAACTGCACCTGGAAAATGCGCAGATAGCCCTCCACCGTTTCCTTGAACGCGGATACCGTGTTCTGTAGGGTTTGCCACGCCCCCGCCCAGTCCCCCTGAATAGCCTGCATCACCGCCGTCAGAATGCCCTGGATCACGTTGATGACCGTGCTCACGATGACCTGAATCGCGCCCATCACCGTGGTGACAACGGCCTGAATCGCAGGCCACACCGCATTGAACACGGCAAAGATGATGTCCATTGACGTGCTGATGATGGTCTGAATCGCGGGGAGATTCTCGCGGATGATGTCGGCGATGGTGGTGATAACGCTGACCACCACGGGCATAACCGCCTTAACCACCGTGGCGATGACCGAGAACACCTGCGCGAACACGGGCATCATCGCCTTGATGATGTCCAACACCAGCGGCACAACCGTCTGAATCACCTGACCCAGCGCGGGCCATACCGCATTCCAAATGGCCTGAATGGAGGTCATGACCGAGGCCACGGTATCGCGGATGAGAGGCAGGTTGCCGACAATCCAGGTGATGATCGTGCCAATGACCGAGGCTACCACCGGCGCGATCTGTCCGAGGGCCGTGGTGATCATGCCCCCGGCCTGCGCGAACACCGGCCCCAGCGTGGCCATGATCGGGCCGATGTTGGCAGAGAGGGTGTTGAATACCTGGAGCACCGAGGGCATGACCGCCTGCACGCGCGCCGCAAAGGTCTCGACCTTGCCGGTGATAAAGTCGAGCACCGGGCCGATCACCGCCGCCGCCTTGGGCGCATCCGCCCCCAGCAGGTCAGGCAACACCGAGATAGCCCCGGCCTTGATACCCTTCGCGCCCCCACCGACAGCGGAGAATGCCTTTTGCGCCGATGCCGCTGCGCTCTGCGCTTTGCTCATGCCAGCGGTCAGCCCCGCGCCGATGCGCTTGCCAAAGGCAGCGATGGCGGTCATGTTCTTTTCGTCGGTGAGCACGTTCAGGAAGCTCGCCATTGGCCCCTGCAAGGCTTCCCACACGCCCTTGCTCATATCGCGCTTGACGATGTTCATCGTCTCTTTGATCGTGGAGCCGAGGCCAGCCAGCGAGGTCGCCTGATCTTTGGCCGCGCCCTCAAAGCCGCTGCCCTTCATCTCTTCCCCGAACGCCTTGAAAAAGCCCGCCGCGCCGACCGTGCCCTCAGACACGTCCGAGAGTTGCTTGCCCATGCGCGCCAGAATGTCATTGACCGGCACGCCCGCGCCGACCAGCTGCAGCATGTCATCGCCCATGAGCTTGCCCTTGCCACGAATCTGGCCCATGACCAGGCCAAGCTGCTGGATCACCTGGTCGCTCTTGCCCGTGGCCGCTGCAAAGTCCACAAGCTGCGTTACCAGGCCCTTGGCTTCCTCGCGGGTTGCGCCAAAGGCCATGCTCGTCTTCAGCGCGTCGCCGATCATGCCGCTCTCAAAGGGCGACTGCGCACCCATCTTTTCCACCCAGCGCAGCAGGTCCGCCGCGATAGGAGCCGCCGCGTCACGCGCCGCGTTAAGGTCGAGCTGCCCCGTGGTGACGCTCTTGGTCACGTTGACGAGCTGGTTGCTCTTGGCCGTCAGCGCGGCCATCGCCGCCTGCTCTTCGGAGAGCTTGCCCCGCACCTTGTCCAGAGCAATGACTTCCTTTTCCTTTTGCGCCGCCGAGAGCTTGCCGTTTGCCAGCGCCGCCGCCGTCTTTTGCTCCTGAATACTCACCGCGTTGCTGTGCTCGCGCACCGCCTGCTGCAAGTCCTGGAGCTTTTCCGTTTCTTTGGCCGTGAGCTGTACGCGCACCTGCCCCGCCGCCACGACCTCCGTGGTGCCCTTCATCAGCTCTTTGGTGACCATCGCCCCCAACGAGGCTTGCATCCGCTGTTGATCTGCCACGGCGGTGTAGGACGCGCCGAGGTTGTTTTTCAGCGCGTTCGCCGCCGCGCTGATACCGCCCAGCGCCAGTTGCCCCAACGCCGTGCCCAGGGCCACCGTCTTGGCGCTGATGCCCGCCATCGCCGCACCCGCGCCAGAGGCCGCCGAGCCGAGGCCACCCATCGCTGCGCCCACCGACTTGGCCGCGCCCGACGCGCCCGACGCCTTGCCCGCAAAGCCAGACGTTTCACCGCCCAGCCCTTGCAACGAGGAACGCGCCTTGTTCAGCACCGCGCTCATTTCGTCCTTGGCGGAAAGCACCACCCTCAGTTCCGCCGCCGTCATCGCCATTCGCTATTTCCTCTCGCTTTGGAGGCGGGTTATCACGCGCTCTAGCACGTCCTCTGGACACTCGCACAAGTCGCGCCAACTCCACTGCATCGCTACCATCACCTCCGCGTCAGATTTGTTCTGCGCGTCCCATGCCTCCCAAAACGCATCCCGGCTGAGCCGGGTCACGATACGTTTTTTGGTGCTTCCTCCGCCTGTTCCTTTTCCATCGCGGCGATGTGTTCGCTAAGCACCGCCTCGATTTCGGCGGCCACATCCTCTTTGAGGCTTGCGAATGCCTTTTCCGTCACGCGCACCGGCTTGTCGTGGTCGTCCACGAGCGCCCAGTCCACGATCCAGGCCAGCCAACGCATCTTTTCAGCGCGGGCCATGTCCAACTCGAACTCTGGAATATCCGCGCCGCCGTCCTGGAGCTTCATGGCCGTGCGCCCCCAGGAGTTGAACTTGAGCGCCATGACCTCGCCGTGGTTCAGGCGCGTCTTGACCTCGATCCACCCGCCGCCTGGCAAGTCCAGCACCTTCGTTTCCGCCGTCACAAAGCCTCGTCTGCTGCTCACTCCTCTGGCCTCCCCTCTCCCGTTATCCCAATCGTTGTCTCACTGCGCGCGATCACCTGCGCGTTGCGCCAGCGCCACACCCGTGGCCCCACGGCCAACACCAGGGTGAAGCGCCCGCCGTGCTCTAGCAGAAACTCGTCAAAGGCGGCGAGGGCCGCCGTGACCGACGCGCCCCCGCCCGTGGTCTGCAACTGCCAGCGGCCCAGCAGCGCCGCCTCGCGTCCCGCCGAAAGCAACCGCCCGCTTATTCCACTGGCTTGCATTCTTTACCAGTCCCTTACTACTTCTGCCCCCAAGCCCCGTTTGCGCTGAAATTAGCGCTGATCTTGACCGCATCGCCCACGCCGGTTTCGACCGACATGTCCAGCCACGCCGGGCCGTACCAGTATTTCGTGATGGCGTCAGACGACGGGTACAGGTACAACTTCACGCCGTCCGCACTGTCCGAGCCGTCATAGATGTTATCGTTGGTATCGTCCCAAAAGCCCTCGAAACTGCCCTTGATGTCCTTGAGACCCGCGACGTAGACCTTGTTGGTGTCGCCAAAGGCGGTCACCTCCACTGTGTCGCGGCTCATGTCCAACGACCACGTGGTCAGCGAGGTGATACTTGTCGCGTTCCCCGTGCCCGTGGTGGACATGTAGACCAGTCCGTGCCGACCATGGTAAAGAGCCATTGCTCTACTCCTTCAGTTTTGCTATCAGGTCTGCCACTCTTGCGTCGAACGTGTGCCCCTGAATGAGCGCCTGCGCCTGCGCCAGCCGACGCGCGCGCTCCTCGCCATGCGCCAGATAGTAGCGAATCAGTCCCTCCAGCTCCGCCGGGGTGCTGAAGGTGGGCACCACGTCCCCGAATATCTCGCCCACTTCGGGGCGATAGTCGGTGATGAAAAACGAACCGCACGCCGCCAGCTCGTAGCAGCGGGGGTTCATACTCTCCGCGCCCAGGACGTGCAGCGCGTCGCGCCCCCAGCCGATAGACGTGCGGTGAATGTTCAGCCCGATCTTGGCTTTGCGGTACAGCGCGGCGGTGATAGCGTTACTCACTACCCCGTCGCGCAGGTGCTTGCGCAGTGGATGCCGCGAACCCAGCAACCCCCACGCGCCGTAAAGCCCAAAGTCAATACCGTCCCAGTTGACGGCGCTCAGCGCCTCTACCCGCTCGATAAAGCCCGTGGCCACGAAGACCACGTCGTGCGCGGGCGCGTTCGGGATGTCCCCCTCCTGCGTTTCGGCGTGATGACGCTCCGGCTCATAGGCGTGCTGCCAGTAGTACACCCGCTCGCAGTGCGGCTTGAACGTCTCCACACTGGCGCGCTCGTTTGTCCACACCACGTCGGACATGCCGGCAATGCGGCATTCGCGTTCATCGTCGTAAGGCGACTCGGTGAGAATGGTCGCTACGCGCAGGCCCGCGCGCCGAAAGAGCTTCATGGCCTCCGGGTGCATGTAGCTGCCGCAAATGATCAGCACCCAGTCCACCTGGTGACACAGCGCGCGCTCCAATATCCCCGCCGTGGCCATGTAGAGATAATCGCCCGCCGACGGCTTGGGCGTGCGGCCCTTGTTGTGCTTCCAGGCCCACGTGAGAAAACCGCCCCAATATTGGATGCGCCCGTCCAGGGCGTACTCCACAATCTCTACCCCTTGGCGTTTCAGCGCGTCATGGACGCCGCGCCAGACGTCCGCTACCGCCCAAGTCGCGCCGGGGTGAACCAAGAGCACCTTCATGCCGCCGTCGGCTCCGGCTCTTTGTCCTCTTTGCCCGCCGCCTCTTGCTTGGTGCGGCAATCCTCGCACACCGGCCCGTCCTCCAGGTACAACACGCGGTGACATACCGCACAGAGACACCATGCCCTCGCCATTATTCCCCCTCCTTTGGTTTCTCCCCCTGGATACCGCACTGATACCACGCCCCCACCGGGATGCGCGGGTCGCGGTAGCGGTCAATCTCTGCCAGCTCCACAAACCCCGCCTGTTTCAGCGCCCGCGCCAGAGTCTCGCGGTCATAGGCCCACTTGTGCGGCGACTCTTGCGCGTCCGAGTAGAGAATGAGGTGACACACCGCGTTGAGGTCGGCAATAGGCCACCACACCCGTTCCGGGTATTCGATGGCGTCAATCGTTCCGGCCAGCCAGCGCCGCAACACCTCGCGCGCGTCCGGCACCACCACGCCGATCTTGCCCCCCGGCGTGAGCACGCGGAACGCCTCGCGCAGAAACGCCTGCCCCTCGGTGTAACTCAAATGCTCCAGGAAATGCCCAGCGTAAATCTCATCCAGGTCACCCGCGTCGCAGTTGCTCAGGAACTCGGTCGCGTCGGCATGATAGTCGGCGGGCATAGCCGGGTTGCTATCGAGGTTCCTGTAGTAGCTCAAAGGGAATTCGCCGCTCCCAACATTCAGCCGCCGGTCAACAGTTCGTGCCAGTGCATCAACATCCGCGTATTCTTCCATTTGCTCCACATTCACGTTTGTGCTATAATGCGCGCCAGGAGGATAAACCTAGATGCCTAAGCAAGCCGAAGACATGAAATTCGCCCCCCAGATGCGCCCTCGCAATGGACAATGGATTGAGTGCGAGACATGCGGTCGCGTCTTCTACGTTAGGCCGTCGCGCATAAAACAGGCCCAGATGCACGGTGTGCACATACGATTCTGCTCTGCCAAGTGCTATGACAAGACCGGCGACAAGAATCCAATGTGGGGCAAGAAGCACACTGCTGAAGCGCGCCAGAAATTCGTCGCGAATCCCAATAGACCGCGCTTCCAAGCTGGCCCCGACAACCCTAACGTCGCCCGCTATGCCTTCGGGTTCAAGGGAACCACCGCGCAGTGGTGGCAAGAGCATCTGCGACATACTATTGGCCAATGCCAGGCATGTGGGTACAACACTGAGCCACACATCTTGCAGGTTCACCACATAGACCGTAACCGCCGAAACAATACCAGCGAGAATCTGCTTCTGCTGTGCCCCAACTGCCATCAGCTAGAGCACTATCGCGCCAAAGATGGCGGGTATCAGGGGCATCCCAACGGCACGGACTAATGCCACACCTCGAACTCCAGGATCACCTGCACCCACCCCGTCACGGCGTCCTCCAGGTCGTTTGCGCCCTGGTAGGTCACCGTGGACTGAATCCCCGTCGTCCCGCCCAGCTTGCCCGCGTAACCGTCCAGGCAGGCCAGCACCTGGTCGGCCACTGCCTGCGCGCCGCTGGCCGTGGTCGCCCAACACGCCACCTGCCAGCGCTCGCTCACCGTGCTTGTGGCCGTGCCAAAGGCCGGGCCGGGCGACGCGCTGATACGCTGATAGGTGATGGCAGGCAGGGCCATGCCCTCGCCGAGAATGAACGCCGTCACCCGCGTGCCCACCAGCGCCGCCGTGCCCGCGTGCGCCTTTAGCGCTGCCTCGATGCCCTGGCCAATAGTCAGCGTCATTTGAGCATCGCCTCTAGCATCTCTTCCACTTTGGCCTGTACCGCGCCCATGATCTCGTCGCGGTGCTCGTCAATGGCGGGGCGGATGTAGGGACGCGCCGGCATGGTCACCTCTTTCACGCGATGCCACGCGCCGTCTTTGGTCTGGAAGGTCAGCCAGCCCCCGCCGCGCGCGCGAATGACGCCGCCATACTCGTGGATCGCCGCGTAGGGCGTGTCCGTCACCAGCGCGGCATAATCGGCGCGTACTTCCTGCTTCCAGTTGTTGAGCAGGTTGCCCGTGTCAATGAGGTCGGCGTCACGGATGTTCTGCTTGACCTGGCCCTCCAAGACCATGAGGCCCGCTTGCAGCGCCGCCTTCATCACCACGCCGCGCGCGCCGTTGAGCCGGTCGAGCGATTTCTGAAACTTGTCCAGGCCCTCGATCTTGACGCTCAGCATCAACCGCCCCGTCTGCGATTGCGTTTCAGCCGCTTGTCTCGCGGCGTCCCCTGCGATGGTTTCCCGCCCATGTTCACCCCTGGTCTATGTAGACTATCCTGGCCGCGCGCTCGTATTCACTGGTGGTACTCTCGTCGTGATAGCCGTCCTGTCGCGTCAGCGTCAGCGTGCTCATGCCGCCGATCTCGCTCTTTTCCAGTTCGTCGGCGCGTTTAGCCAGATCATTCGAGCGCATGGCGTAGGCTTGCCCGCGCGCGTCGGTCACCAGCGTGGCGCGCTTGGCGTACTTGCGCGAAAGCAACCGACAGCCCTTGATCGCCGCCGCCGTGACATTGCTGCCTGCCAGCGTCAGCAGGTGCGTGATCTCGTCGTCCTCGAAATCGTAGTTGGCGCTGTCATCGTCGGGGATGAGAAAGCGCACCTTGCCAATAGCGGTGGTGAGGTCATAGGTAAAGGCCATTGCCTACTCCTTTTTCCGTGCAGGCTTGGCCGCCAGTTGCTCTAGCAGCACATGGATGGCCCTTAGCTCTTCCAGAATCGCCGTCAGCAAGGCGCGCTCTGCCATCATGGTTCGCTCCTAGTTCGTGCTGTGCGCCACTTCGAGCCAGTTCGTGCCGTCCGAAATGAGCGTCAGCGTGTCGTATTGGGTCAGGGTGATGTTGCCCGAAAGCATGGTCGTGCCGGTGTCCGTGATGACGATGCTGGTATCCGACGTGTTGGTGAGGATCAGCAAGCGCCCCGCGCTATCGGCGGCAATGTCGGACAGGCCCAGGTTGCCATCCGCCGCGATAGGCTGGTAGGTGCCCGTCGGCGTCAGCGTACAGCCCGCCGTCACCGTGATGCCCGTCGCCGCCGTAAGGCTGCCAAAAGTGCCCACTGCCAGCGTGGTCGTAAACGCGCCCGTGCTCGCCACGACCGCGCCGCTCGACGTTTGCCCGGCCACCACTGCCCCACCGTTGGCCGTCACCAGCCCGTCCACGTCCAGAGTACTGTTGAGCGTGGTCGCGCCGTCCACGTCCATCGCCCCATTGATCAGGGCGAGGATTTCCACGCGCAGCGCGCGCATCCGCGTGTAGGGCACATCCGCCGCTACGCCGCCCGCCGCTACAAAGCCCAGAAGCATCAGCCCCGCGATAAGCGGGGGCACGATGCGCCACATTCTGCGGTTCATCGGTGCCCCCTTTCGTTAGCTGATGGTCGGGTCGGTGTAGCCGCCCGCGCTGTTGATGTAGGCGCACGCGCCCACACGGTTGGCCACGCCCACGCCAAACTCGCTGAAGAGGATGGCCTCTTCCAGCGGGTACTCGCGGATGTGGTCGCCCTTGAGCAGCACCGCGCCCACGCCATAGTCGCTGAGGCGAATCACCAGCGGGTTACGCTGGTCGTTCGCGCCATAGCTCTTGTAGATCGCCCAGTAGGTGGTGGGGATGCGCCCCGTCACGCGCAGGCGGATAGGGCCATAGTCGGTTTCGATGACGCCGACGTAGGTCTCGTCAACCTGCGCCAAGTCCGCCGTATTGCCATAGCGAATGAGGCCATTCGCCTTCGGGACAAAGCCCGTCACGTTGGTGGTGTTCGTCCACGAGGACAGGTCGGCATAGGCGGCCACGATGTCAAAGGGCGCGTCATAGCCGTGCTCCCAGAGGTTCGCCACCGCCGTCTCGATGTTGGCCTGAGTGATGCCGTTGAGATTCGAGATGTGGTCATGCGTGTAGAGGAAGGTGCCCCCACGCGCGGGGACGGCGATGGGGATATAGGCTGCGTCCGCCGTACCACCGTCGGCCAGGGGCATAGAGCGCCCACTGGAACCCACGGCGGTGTAGGTACTCTTAAACAGCCGCGTCAGGATGTCCTTCTCCCACTGGTTGCGCACGTCGGCCATTGCCGAGGCAATGTCGGCGTCCAGTTGGATGCGCCGCGCCTTGCGCAGCATGTCCCATGTCCACCCCAGCCCACGATCATACGCCTCCAGCGGGAGCATGTGCCCCGTGGTCGCGCCGCGCCGCTGCTCGGGCCGCGCATACTCGGTGTGTTTCTGCATCCCGTTTGACACGCCCACCTGATACTCGGTAGCCATCTCGGTCGTGGTGCTCACCAGCGAGGCAATGAGCGGGTCGCTCAGGATCTGCCCGTTCTGGATCGCCAGCGCGCGCCCGATGTCGGCCACGAACTGGTCATAGGTCGTCCCGTCAATCAACTGCCACTTGCGCAGTTCCGCCGCATCCCAGTAGGAGGGGAGGGCGTACTGTTTCAGATCGTTGTATCCCACAGTAGCCATTGTTTAATCCTCCCCTTAGCTCGAACTCAGCAGCATGGGATTGACGAGCAGGGTAGAGGCGTTTTTGCCAATCCCTACCCGGCAAACCTTGGTGCCCACAGCGTCGGCAAGCACGCCGGCGTCGTCATCCACGTACACAGCGGTGTTGGCGGCAAGGTTGGTGGCGAAGCCCGTCACCAGGCCAAACATCACCACGTCCACCTCTTCGCCGCTGGAAAAGCTCACCGCCCCGTTACTGTTGGAAACCACCAGCCCGATGCACGCGGCGGTGGTCAGCGCGCTCCCATCGGTCAGGCTCACGGTGTCGTTGCCGGACAGATACACCGGCTGGCCGGGGGTAAGGGTCGCCCCCGCCGTGAACCGACCGATAAGGCAGTGACCCACCGGGCGCACACTGGCCGCCGTAATGGTCAAATCAGCCATTTCGTTATCTCCTCAGATTGAACCGTTGCTTTAGTTCTTCGTCTTTGTCTTTGGGGTTGGGCTTGGCCTCGCCGCGCCCTTCCCCGGCGTTGATCCCCGTCGGCGTCGGCTGGGGCGCGCCCTTGAGCTGCGGCCACTTTTTCAGTGCCGCCTCCAAGAGCTTGTAAGCGTCCGAGAGCGGCTTGCCCTCCTCGTCAAACTCGACCTTGACCAGGGAACGAGCCAGCTCCACGTCAACCCCCAACTTGATCGCCGCGTCGGTGATCGCCGTCCTGCCCCGTTCGTCGCGTAGCTGCTTGGCAAACTCTTCAGCCCTGGCGCTGGCCTCTTGCGCTTGCTTTTGCGCCCGCTGTACCTCGGTCAGGTTGGCGTCCTGCGCCTTGTTCGCCGCGTCTTCCAGCTCTTTCAGCCGTTTGCGTAGACTCTGCGACTCCTGGCGCAACTTTTTTGCTTCCTCGATACTCAGCGTTTCCGCCGTCTCACTCGCCGCCGTGGTAGCCGTCACCGCCGGGGTGGTGGCCGCCGTCACATTGCCCGCCTGGGGCTGCGCTGGCGTTCCCGCCTGGGGAACCGCGCCCGTGATTTCCTCTGCCATTGCTAAACCTTCCTTGTGGGTGAAATAAAAAAAGCCCCGTCTCACCGGCGGGGCCTTGCGGCACTGCCAGTCAAACGGGGCGGGGTACACTAGGTACACTGCCAATATGCGGTTGTTAAGCGCGCTTCAGTCCGTAACGCCTTTCGATCCAGGACACAATCAGCAGCAGGCCCTGGCGTAGCACGAGTAGGAACTCGCGCAGGTCGTCACCGTCGGTCACTTGTCCGCCCTCTGCGTAAGAGCCCAATGAGGAACCTCGCGGCCTCTTCGGCCTCTTGTGTGCTCCACGGCCTCTTGGAATAACCCCCGCGGTAGCTATCCGCTGAATCCACCACGTAATAAGCCACCCCTCTCGGCTGCAGATACCTTTGTGCCAGGGATGCTATAGTATCGCCACTAGCATAGTCATCGGCGAGGATTGTAACCGTTTCATCAATAAGGGCCAGATTGCTGCCGTTATTCCTTGCGTACATACGCGCAGCATGAGCAGGTACACGCACCTCCCTCGCAACTAAATCTCTAGCGAGATTATCAGCCCCGCCGTTGTTTGAGATTATTTGGGGCGTTATCGCGGCGTGTGTTAGCTCATGCCTGATAGCAAATCCCTGGCCTACCGTTAGGTCTTCTGGGCGGAAAAGCATCTCGTTACCGGTTACGGCAAGATGGGAGTCATCCGTTATAATCCCCACCTTTACCTTACTCGTTGTCGCAAATGACCGCAGTTCACTCGGTATACGATCATAAATATCCTTGACTCTCTGTAGCTCTTGCGCGGTTGCTGGTCTAGCCCATGATGGCAGCAAGTCATCATCTTGTGCCGTAAAAGCAACAACCTTCGCCCCTTGCCCCTGCATCCCGCCGCGCAAGTCCTTCAGCGACCGCACCCCTACGCTCTTGCCCCAGGTCGGATCATCGCTGATTTTCGCCAAGTCCTGAAAAGTGAACTCGCCCTTTTTCCACGCTTCGTACTTTTCCGCACCCATCATGTCGCGCTGTACCGCTTCCGGCTGCTCGCTGAACCACTCTTCGCCGCTCTTCCAGCTCGGCTCTTTCAGCCCCTTGACCCAGGGGATGGTGGTGCATCGCCCGTTGGGGTGATCGAAAAACGGCTCATCGAGCGGCAACACCTGGCCGTCAAGAGCGAGACACCCCAAGCACGTCCGCGCCTGATGCGCGCACATGCGCTTGACGTACCCCACCACGCCCGACTCGCGATACTGCGCCATGCTGGATTCACGATAGGCGCGTAGCTGCTCCGTGCGCGCCACCCGCAGGGCCATATCCAGGCCGCCCGCCATGCCGTCCATCATCTCGCGCGCCGTCTTGCGCGGGTTCCAGCCCATCGCCACGCCCTCTACCAGCGCGTCGGTCAAGCCCCCCACTGCCGCCGGAAAGAGCGCCCGGCCCCGCAACACATCGAATAGCGGAGAACCGTCCTGGCACACGCCGACGATATTTTGCAGCGAGCCGGGGTCAACACGGTCAAAGCGCACCCGCATATCCTCAGCCCCCAGCGCCTCGCGTACCGCCGCCGTCGCGTCAATCGTGCCCGCCTCTAGCGCCGCCTCCTGGCTGCGTTGGATGCTGCCCTCCGCGTAACCCTGAAAGCTCTGCACCTCACGGCGCACCTGCGCCAGCATCTCCGTGTAGCGGGCCAGAGTGGTAATGTTCTCCCGCGTCACGGTGTCGCCGATACGTTGCCGATAGGCGATCTCTTCCAGAATAGCGTCCATCTCGCGCTGTACCGCCCGCTCCACTTGCCCCCAGCGCCGCGTCATCTCGGCAAACTGCGTACTCTCTCTGTCCAGCAGCGCCTCGCGAAACTCGCGGGTTATGGCAACGATGCGCGGCTCGGCCATTAGGCCACGTCGCTACCCAGCCCCGGCGTCGGGGGTTGGTTCTGGTCAAGGTGACGTTGCGCCCGTGCCATCGCCGCGCCCAACGTCACCTGTTGCGCCTCGCTCTCGCGTTTCTTGGCGTCCATCACCTCGGCAATGCGCTCATCATCCCACCCCAGCTCTTTCAGCGCCGCCTCCAAAGGCATTCCCGCCTGCACATACGCCTGTAGCGTCTCTGCCTCGCGCTGACGAATCACCCCGCCCGGCTCGGCAAGGCTGGCGTCTTTCCACATCGGCGCAATCTCGCGCGGGATATGTGGGGGGTTGTACACGTCGTACAGCCGCGCCGAGAGCGCCATGACCTGTTGCCACGCCGCGCCGAAGACCTCTTGACAGCGCGTGGCCCGCGCCACCAGCCCCACCTCCTGCTGTTTCAGGCTCTCGCCGCTGGGTTGGTCAGCCCCGGCCATCTGCAAGAGGTATTGCGGTACGCGGGTGATGCCCGCCGCCGACTCGATCCAGTAATGGCAAGAGCGGATCATCAGCGCCGGGTCAACGGGGTCGAGCGCACCCAGCTTGCCCGCCGGGTCTGTGAATCGCATCATGTAGCCCGGCCCCACGTTGACGGCCTTTTCCTCGCCCGTGCTACTGTCAATGCTCGGCGTCATCCCCGCCGCCCAGAGGATGCGAAAGCCCGCGCTGTCCGTGGTAGCAATGAGATCCAGGTCAGCCTTGTTGAGCATGTCCTGAATGGGGATCACCGGCGTCAAGACCGAGCCGCCCGGCATGTCGAAGGGAACGACCGCGCAGCCCAGCGGTGCGCCGTCGCGTCCTCGCCAGGGGATCGGCCATACCGTGTCTCCCACGTCCTGAAACGGCTCCCACTGTGTACCCGCTACGCCGCGATTCGACCCCTGTGCGCTGATATATTTCTCCACGCGGTCGGCAAAGAACAGGTTCATCCTCGTGCGCCCATTGTTCGTGCCGGTGTAGGGGTCAGAGACCTGCCACTTTTTCGCCGCGAACACCACCGCGCCGGTGTTGGGATCGGTGTAAACGGCTACGCCCTGCGTGCCGTCGTACTTATCGTTCTGATACCAACCAGGGATACCGCGCCCAGCGTCCCAGTCCACAATGATGTAAGAGCTGGCATCCCGCGCCGCTGCCGCATAGAGATTGTCCTGTTGCGTATCCATGCCGTTCGCCGTCCACCACGACGGCGCGAGCGCGGCCATGTCGTTCTCCGCGCCGTCGCCCTCGTTCCCGGCCTCCCAGCCCTCGACGCTCAGGCGCTCACAGATGCAGTCAATCACCAGTTGGCACATGTTGTGCGCGTAGGGGTAGACGGTGTTGCGCGCCTTCAGCCCCATAAACTCTTTCATGCGCTCGGTGATGTAAAGAGGGTGATTGCCCTCCGCATAGTCGCGGCATGTGCGCACCCATTCCTGCTCGCTGGCGTCCAGGTTAGCCAGGAAACTGAGGTAGGCTATCTGCGCTTGCTGGTTGTAATCCACTGGCATTGCCTACGCCCTTTCGTATGCGCCCATGTCGTACCCCGCGCCGAGGGGCCGCGCGTTGCCCGCGTAGTCGTCCGCTACGCCCAGGTTGGTGGCGGTGTCTTTCGCCGGCGAGCCGGTCTGTAGCGTGTAATCGTGGTTCGTGCCATCGGTAAAGAGCGGATCGCTTTCAATGGAGTTGGCGTCGTACCCCGCGCCCGTCCACGCCGCCCAGTTTTGCCCCGCCCAGTCCGAGCGCCGGTGCACCACGTTGGTGCTGCGATGATACCAGTCGTTGTAGGCCACGTTCGTTGTGGTGAGGATGGTGTAGTCGGACTGGAAGGAAAAGATGCTGTCGCTCGTTCCCCCGTCGCCGTTGTGTTTGTAGATGTTGCCCTTGACCACCAGGCCGGCGAGTTGCGCCGCCGTGCCCTGAAGGTAAAACACGTTCTGATCATCGGCGGTCAGGCAGTCGGCGATGGTGTTGTGGAAGAAGGACAAGCCCGGAGCGGTGATGATATTGAACGGGTTCAGACAGTGGTAAAGGATGTTGTTTTTCACCACCGCGTTACAGGCCGTTTCGTCTAACCCGTCCTCTTCATAGTTGATGAACCCGATACCCCGCGTGCAATCGTGAATGAGGTTGTTGCGCGCCACGGGCGCGTTGAGACCGTTCTCGAAGGTGATGCCCGTGCCATACGTCCCGATAATGTTGTAGATCACATTGCCGTAATAGTCGCCGCCGTTGCTTTCGTGGCCGTAACCGTCGGCATTGATGCCCATGTGGGTATCGTCTATGGCGGTAATGTCGTGGATGGTGTTGTTGTACACCTGCGGGTCAACGATGTCCTGGTAGAGCCAGATGCCCCGCCCGGCCCAATTCGAGATGGTGTTGCCATATATTTGCAAGCCGGTGGTACGGCTTTCACGGAAAAAGATCGCGCCGTTGATGGCATACGTGGTGTTGCCTGTGCCATTGAATGTGTTGTTGCGAATGATGTTGTTCGCGCCGCTCAGGATCACCGCACAGTTGGCGCTGATGCGCTCCACGATCAGATTGTCTACGCCCGTGGCCGAGTCCTGCTCGATGGCTGACCCCATCGCCCCATAGTTGAGCGAAGCGGTGCTGGTAAAGGTCAGGTCAGAGATCGTCCAATACTGGTAATTGTCCAAGAACTTGATGCACGCCGACGCGCCGCCCGCGATGGTAGCCGTCTCGCCGGGGAAGCCGCGCAACGTGATGCGCTTGCCCGCCGTGCCACTGCGAGGGATGGAAAGATTTTCCGTATACGTGCCAGCGCGCACATAGATCGTTTGGCCCGCCGCTACAACCGTCAGCGCCTTAGCGATGGTGAGATAGGGCGAGGCGCTATCGCCACGGTTGCTATCGTTGCCCGTCTTGGCCACGTAGAGCGCGTCCTCTGGCCCGCCGCTTTTGCCTCGTGCCGCTGCTACCGGGTAGGGCACGTTACGCCTCCGACACGCCGGATACCTGGATGGTCACATGGTCGGCGGTGCTCGACTTGCCCATGACCTTCCTGTCCGCCGTGGGGAGTTTTAGCTTCCCACGCGGCGTGAACTGCGCATACCCGTTGGCAGGCATGAGGATGGGGCCGAAGACGACGGTGCCGCTGGTCTCCTCGCGCAGATCAATCTCTGCCGCCGCTGCGGTGCTGATAAAGATGTCGGTGACCACCCACTTTTGCCCGCTCGTGGGAGCCGCCGTCACCGCCGTGGCCGTGGAAAGGTCGCCATGCACCGGCGCGGCCATAACCCCCGCACCCGCCGCCGGGCCGCCGTCCTGGGTGACGCCGATAACGTTCGTGCCTGCCGGGAGCGCGTTGGTGATGGCCGTCACTGCCGTCACGGTTCCCGACTTGACCACGACCTCATTGGCGTTGGCTGTCACTTGATCTATGCCAACTTTACCCATGAGGTTCGTTCCGGCGGGTAGCGCATTCGTGATCCCCGTTACCGCCGTGACCGTGCCACTCTTGACCACCACCTCGTTCGCGTTTGCAGTGACCTGATCAATCCCAACCTTGCCCATGAGCGCAGTCCCCGCAGGGAGCGCGTTCGTAATCGCGGTAACAGCGGTTACTGTGCCACTTTTCACCACGACTTCGTTGGCATTGGCCGTCACCTGGTCAATAGAGACCTTACCAATGAGGTTGGTGCCCGCCGCGATAGAGGCCACATCCACGTTACCGATGTCCACCCCGTCATTGGCCGCGAGCTTGCCGATAGCCGCCGTGCCCGCGCCAAGCACCACCGCCTCGGAGTCCAGCGTCACCTTGACGTCGGCGGCCTGCCCCGCGCCACCCGTCACTGTCACCACGTCTGTAGCGGTGAGGTTGCGAATGTCCAGGTCGGTCGCCGTCACCGCGCCCGCTACATCCAGCGGATTCGTGGCGCTGATAGCGGCGTTCGCCTCGTCAACCAGTTTCACCGGCGTAGATTTACCCACTGCTCACCTCTTAGTATGGCAGCACGCTCACCGCGCCCGCCGCTTGTCGTGTTATCCCCTGTATCGCATAGCGCAGCGCATCCATTGTGTGATCGTTCATCTTTTCCGGCTCTTCGCGTCGGCTACCATCATTCTCTTTCCAGATGTAGCTCTCGAACTCTGAAATCAGGTTCACGCAAGACGGGTCAGCTGAGAAACGCGGCTTGCCGTCGCCTGCTACGGCCAACGTCGCCTTGACCGCCTGAATCCCCGGCGTCACCTCATTGTTGCCCGCAATGGCAGGCAGGCCGATAGAGCGCATCTCTGCAATCAGCCCCGCCGCCGAGGGGTCAACGTAAACCGCGCTGACGTGATAGGCCCGCGCCATGCGTTGCGCTTCCATCACGAAAGCGCCTTGCAACACGTGGCGTTGGCAGAACTCCTCTATGACGTGTACACGCCCATCGCCGTCCACGCCCACGGCCAGGATCACGCCGGGGTTGGTGTATCCCTCGTCCACACCCAACACCACGGCGCGCCATGCCACAGTGCGCCGCGCCACATGAACATCCCGCGCGAACTCTTCGTACACCGCGCCCTCAGCGGTAGCCCACTCGCCCTCTAACAGGCGCTTGCGTCGCACACCGGTGAGCGCGTCCAACACCGCCAGCGACCGCTCGCCCTGTTCTGTCAGGTTTCCCCACGCATCGTAGAGGGCGGGGTTATCCTGATGGCGAGAACGCAACAAAACCAAAGCCCCCGCCGCCGCGCGCTTGCGAATCCAGTGATCCAGGACGCTGGGGTTGCAGTCCCCGAATAGTTGCGCGTAGGGGGAATTGCCCGCGCGCCCCGTGCAGCGCGTCGCCAGCGTCTCCCAGTCGGATAGCTCTAGCTCTTCGGCCTGATTGACATAGACAAAATCGCGCTCGCTTGAAAGCACCTTGTCTGAGTTGTCCATCCCTCCGACCCACAGCCGCGAGCCGTTGGGGTAGTCGTACCACTCCGGGTGCGCCGCCCCAAAGGGCCGCACCGCCTTGCACGCCACTTTGTTGGCAAACGTCTGTAGCACGCTTCCCACGGTGCTCTTGTACGTCTTGCGAACGATCACCGCCTGCGCGCGCGGGTACTTCCATAGCAGCGCGTCGAGCTTGTGCAATGCCGCATAGGTCTTGCCCGTCTCGGCGGGGCCACTGATAATCACCTCGTGGTCTTTGCACAGCCATAGCTCTTTAGCCGCCCCGCGCATCACCACGCCATCCGGCGCCCCCTCGACAACGCTATAGGTCGTCTGTGCTGACATTGGCCAGCCGCTTTACAATCAGGGGGCCACCGTCCGCGCCGGTCAGCTCCTGGCGCGTGGTGTAACCGCGATTCTTGCCCTGCATAGACAGAAACCAACGCGCATCGGCGCTATCCACTGGCGTCGCGTCTGGCTCATTCTGTTGCCGCGAGGCAAGTTGGATGTTGCGAATCACCACCGCCTCAGCCAGATCAACGGACTTTTCGCGTTCCTCGGCAATCGCCTCTTGCAGCGTGACGTGCTTGGTAATGTACTTGCGCGCGGTGTGCCAGTCCACGCCGGCCTTTTTGGCGATAGCCGTCACCAGGCCGCCACTGCCGGGAATGGCGGCTAGGAACTGCGCGACGGTGTAGTGGTCGGCCATTAGAACCTCAAAGCGGACGGATGGGACGTGCGCCCTCAGTTTCCCCGCTGGAAGCGGGGCGCGCTGTCTCTTTCGCCTCGTCCGCACGTTTAGGATACGGTTTCCGCAACGGCTCTATCTGTGCGCGCATAGCCGCGTCAAGGGGATAGAGATACTTGTGCTTCCCCTCTAATGGCACAAGCGTGCAATCATCATGCCTAGGAACCCTGCGCAACACCCCATACTGGCGTTTCACGCCAGTATGGGAGACCTGTCTACTATGCCAGACTCGCCCATGCTTATCTATAGCCTTAAAATCTGCGCCCGTTTCCCCAGAGTAGAGCCATCCCCCCGCCTGATAGATCCCGCCTACATGCCCGTTGTTGGGGTCAGCGTATGAGACTATGAGACGCAACAGCGGTTGACTCCTGGCAAGCATCTTTATTGCAATGCTAACGATCCTGCTAACGGGCGCTACGTGCGCACACAAGGCCACTCGTACAAGCTCGCAGATTTCCGTATTGGCAATGCCGTAAGGCTTATGCAGGTTGTTATTCGCGCCACGGCCAAACAAAACGCACCCGATGAAGCCATCGCCTTCCCACACGCCAATCCTTGCCAAGGGGGGCATTGGCATTGAATGGCTGTAATGCCAGTGCATCACCGCGTACTTGGCGGCTTCGTAGCTGCACCAGTCCAGGCGCAACGTCGGCTTATTTAGGGATGAACTCATGGCCGCACTCCGGACACGTCACCGGCTTTTTCTGATCAAGCCGCCCCTGTTCATCCTCACCAACGGGCTGAAAGTCTGGCACAATGGCGTCGGCGGCTCCGCTCATCAGCGTGCTAATCTCTTCCCCCGTAAACATCCCCGCCATGTCAAAGCCCTCTTCGAGCAGGGCGGCGATGGCTTGCGGGTCAAAGTCGCTCAGGTCTGAGGCGCGGTTATCGGCCAGGGCAAGGCGCGTCTTTTGCTCCGGCGTCAGCCCCACGCGTCGCACGGCGATGATCTTGTTGCCGTCCGACTCTACAATCTGGAGGTCTTCCAGCCCCACCTGGCCCGCCGCCTCTACCACGCCGTTGCCAGCGAGAATGACGTTGTTCTCGTCAATGACAATGGAGCGCGCCGCCCCTACCTTTTGCAGCGAGTCGGCGATAACGCCGATATTGCGCGGGTTGTGCCTGCGCGCGTTCTTGGGGTCGTGTTTCAGATCCGCAATCGTGTTGGTCAATTCAACCCGTCCCTGGTATGCGCATATCTCTCAAGGATATGCTCTACCCGCGCCGTCCATTGGCGGTACAGTTCTAGCGCCTGCTCTAGCGCGTCGGCGTCTAGCTCGTCAACCAGGCCATCCATCAATATGGCGATCACGCCGTTCGCGGCGGCGAGGGCCATAGCCAGGCGGTCAGTGTCAGTCATGGTTGCAGCTTCGCTCGGCGCGCTATGTACAAATGGGCGTCAACACAATCAAGCCCGGAAGCGTATGCCTCGTCAGCAGCTTCTTCCGGGTCAACAGAATCCTCTCGGTATAGCCGTTCCACGCTGGCCATGCGCGCCTCTTGGCGGCGCTCGCTGTCACAATCGCGCACAAACTGGCGCAACCACGGGGGCCACGTCTCGCGTGGGGTATTCATCCACTTGATGAGACCATAGTCCCTGGCGCAGGTGTGGCAGAAATAGGCCGTGCCGGTTATTCGCTTTCCACAAGTTCCGCAACGCAATAACGTATCCTCCTACTCCGTTATTGCTTTTCGGAGCACTTTTTGACGTGTTCACTGACACGAGTTTGCGAGCGTCCGCCTGGCGGCATCAAGTTGTTCCTGCACCGTGGTTCTGGCAATGCCTTCGATCTGGGCAATCTCCTCTTGCGTGTACCCCTGCACCCAAAGCGAAATGACGCGCCGCTGTTTCTCAGTCAGGCGCGCCATTGCTGCGGCGAGGTCAATCACCGCGTCCATTTGGTCGCGTTGCACTCGCCCTCCTTATGCTCTTGCACGAGCCTGAGATCGGCGACGAGTTGCGCCAGCGGCGCCAAACGCATTCCCTCATGCCAAGCCAAAAAGTCCTGCAGCGCATCGAATATTCTGCGGATGTTCGCCGCCGTTTCTACTGCGGCAGCCCAGGAATTCTGTTGCACGCTCGCCTCCTACTCAATCTTACCAGAGACAGCAAAAAACGTGGCCCGCATCACGCCCTCTACCACCACATCTAGGATAGCCAGCATGACGCGCCAGGCCGTGCGGAAGAGGATTCTGGAAATGTCTTCCCAGCACATAGTCACCTCCCCACCTTACGCAATACGGTGTATGCAAAACGGGGGCGTCAACGCGACGCCCCCTTGTGCATTCCCCCTCATTCTGCCATGCTCCCCAGCCTATCCTCGGCACAGAACTGACAGAATCCGCCGATCAGGCGATGTGGCGGCACAAGGCGCTTGCACCCCTTGCATGGCCGCCAGTTGCCAGCGGTGTTATCCAGGCGTGCCCCCGCGTCAGCGAGAGCATCCTCGATAGTGTCGCCATGCCCCTCGATTCCTTCCAGTAGCGGCCCGTGCTGGTGCCCAGGCTCCGGCGAGTATTCCACGGCGATGGACACATAGACGGTGCGTACCTCCGGGATGTGCACATCCTGCCACGATGCGTCCACCCCGCACAGCGTGACATTCCCGTTAGTATACTGGCCCATTGACGCCCCCTCGGTAAAAAGCGGAATCACCACAACACCATGCGCTTAATGCGCACGAACAGCGCCCGCAGTGCGGCGGCGAGAGTGAGGTCAGTCATCCCACCGCCTCCACCAGCGCCGCGCACACGGCGCGGCAAAAGTCTCCCTCACCACTCGCCGCATTAAAGTATTCTCCATCCCACACTGTCATATTGATGAGCCACATGGGGCCGTCAACAAGGGCGATCTGTTCTAAAATAACATCACCTCGCGCGCAGAACGTTTCCAGCGCCCGCACCGCCTGGGCGGGGTCGGTGAGGGGATGCCAGTCGGCCAGGACACATTCGCCCTCGCCATCGGCATGCGCCCAGCCCCGACGTTGGCTCAAATGCCATACGCTATCTGTCTCATGCCACCCCATCACCTTCGTGGCGATGAGCGCGTTGATCTTGGCGTCAGTGTGCGTCATGGCGTCGCCTCGCGTTCTGCCAGCGCCTTTTGCAGCGCGGCGCGGGCGGTGGGGGCGTGCTTGTAGCCCGCGATGAAACTTCCCTCGCTATCCCATTCGGCGGCGATCTCACCGCATTCTTCCGCGTATAGGCTGGCCCAGCGATTCGGCTCTTGGCAAAACGCAAAGTACGCCGCTGCCAGTTCGTCCGTTGACCTCGCCTCCTCGTCCGTGGGGGCGTAGCGGGCAAGCGCGGCCTGCACCCGAGCAAGCTGCGCCTCCAGGGAGGCGATGCGCTTTTCGGCGCAATCAGGGCATAGCCCGTGCACAGCTACCCAACTATCAAATCTAGTTATCCCACACTCCTCGCAAAAAACCGTATGATCACGTTTGCTCATCCTCTCACCTCCCCACCCGTCTTCTCAACTCATCCAGCCTAAGCGCAAGCACCTTTTCCGCCTCTCCCTCCGCCAATAGTGCGGCCACTTGTTCAGCTGTCCTATCGTCAGCGTACTCGCGTCTCATCTCTCCGAATCGTAAGACCAAGGCTTCCGGGCGGCTGAAGTGTATCCCCGCGTGGCGTTCCGCCCCCAAGGGGCCGCGATCCAGCGTAAGGACGTACGCGTTGTCGCGGTGCTCCAAACATAGTCGGCTACCCTCAGGCAGATGAGCGAGCACCGTAGATAGAGCACTCGCCGCTTCCGCCTCGCAGAGTGGCGCAAAAAATGCTGCCAGCGCGCGCTCATTGTCGTCATTCATTCTCTCGCCTCCCCACTGTCGCACGTCACGCTCGGTGGCCGGGGCAACGGGTCGCCGGTATGCGGCTCGCTCCATACTGGCGTAGCAGGGGGCCAATCCGACGGGCCGCGATCCGTGGGGATAACCACCGGCGCAGGATAAACCGGGGGATAGGGTGTTGTCGGCGCTTGCTGCCCCGGCTCGGGGTGCGCGGCGCGCCAGGCGGCGAGAGCGGCTAACAAGGCCGCGCCGGTGGCGTCGTCATCAATCCATTCATTTGCATTGCCGCGCCGCCCAAATACCCAACCGCCATGCTTCTGCTGGCACAGCGTTACCGTATCCAAGTCCACGTAAAGCCGAGCCTCTTTAGCGATAAAGTACCTCTCTGCCATCTCTCTCCCTTCTACCTTTCCAACGTCCGCATAAGTCCCCTTGTTCGCCCTACACTCCACGCAACATCGGCGCGGGTTGTGGCAGTTACACATGGCCATCGCTCTTCTTTACAACCGCTCAGTCTCCGTATCGAGTCTCGACATTAGTTCTTCCCTCTCCACAAAGGACACCTCCCTAGTCATAGCAAAATCGTGAAGAGTCTGTTGTACCTGAGGGCGATCGGATTTCAAGGAAAATGTCTTGCGTTGCCCCGGCTCCTTGATAGTGAAGGAAACCAATTCTTCATTGAAAAACAAGGCGTCAATCCAATGATTATTGATGCGACACAAGGAAACCTCAGTAATGGCTTCACTAAGCAGGGCTAGTCGTATTCGCATCTCTCTCCTTTACCCCTTTGTCCCCTCGCGTTCAACCAGTATTGCCCCGCACACTTGACACTTCCAATGCCGCACTATCGTTTCGTGCCTGGCCGTGGTATAGGCCGGATCGTCGCCAGTGATACCGGCAAACTCTTGCCGCGTTTCGCCCTGACAGGAATAGCAATGATGCAGGCGCGTGCGGGTTGGGGCATTCGTTGCAGATGTGTCTATGTAAAAGTAAAGCATTTCTCTCCCTTCTACTTCGTCGGCGTACTCGGCGGCGCGCTTACTGTCCCGTCCTCGTACAGCACGTAGCCCTCCTGTACGCCGTGCCCACAACAGGCACCCGTTACCCCTGATATGTGGCCCAGGCAAGCGTCCTCGCCATCAGGTAAACGATAGCACCCACAACGCGGACATAGACGCGGTGACTCCGCGTCAACGAGGTTGCCTGTATCGGCGTAATGCGCCTGGTAGGTGCTATCGTAGTACACCTCGTGGCCATACTCATAGGTGGGAACTTTCGCACCCGTCTTGATGTCGCGCCAAATTAGGGCTACATCATCCCAAACAGCACGAGGAATACCGTCTACCCCACAGTCGGTCGCAACCATATTTCCTCCTACTTTGCCGGCGTCGCCGGCGGCCTAGTCTCCGGCCACTGTACCCCTGCCGCCGCCTCGATCACGAATACCTGATCGGTGCTCTTGCCGTCCGGCGAGTTGGTGCAGACGGCTACCACGCCGATGCCAAAGCGGACGCATCTAAACCCATAGCCCCGCGTCCACACCTCAAACGGCGTAGAGGTAGCCCACTCGCGTAAGTGCGTGTAGCCGATCTGCCAGGCGCGCTCCTTTTCCATGCTCGCCAGGGATAGCCCCTTCGCCGGCCAGGGCTGGGCCATACTTGCGTCGTAGATAGCGCGTCGTAGCGCATCATAGTCCTGGGCTGTGCCCAGCGCCTTGTCGCGCCAGAACCAGCGCGGCGACTGCGCGTACTCCGGCGAGGTAGCCGCAACCGCCGCCACAAACACGCCCCCGCTTCCCTCGCCCAGTGGCGTAGGCAGCGGCACGGTGGGCAACACGATCGGCAAGCCCGTGGGCACGACGACGGGCTTATCCCAGGGGTGGGGCGTGGCCGTCACCGTGGGCGCGCCGTGCGCAGACTGCGGCGTGGGGCAGGGTGGGCACGGTGGTGTAGTGCGGCACGTGTAAAAGCCGAGGATGAATAGCATCACCCCCGCGAAAGCAAAACACCACAGCCAGAGATGATCACGCGCCCAGGCCCTTAGTGTCATCGCCCCACCTCCTCGCACGTGCACACCCGCGTCGGTGTCGCGCAGGGCAGCCCCTCGACGCAGCCGCCGCGTATATCCACCACGCCCCATGCCAGGGCCACAACAACCAGGATAACCAGGATGATGATGTACTCCCTTGTGCTCATAGCTGCGCCTCCTCTCCCGCCCGCTCGTTCCAGCGGCGCAGGGCCTCGGCTTCAGCCCACGTCCTGTTATGCGCTTTCATCTCTCGCCAAAAGACACGAGGCCCTCTCGCCCCGCATTCGGGCCGACAGCACTCTACAAAAAACTGTCTGCGAACGTCATTGATAAATGTGTCCGGGAACCCACAGAACGGGCACGGCTTGGGCGTCGCGTTGTCGGTCATGCGCTCACCGCCTTTCCGCGCATCGCATTATCCCGCAACCAGGCCAGGCATTGATGCAAGTCGTCAGACGAGGGCACGCCCAGCGCGTCAACTGTAGCACGCACCTCCTCCACAAGCGCCTGGTACGCGCTCTCCGCGTTGCGCAGGCGCGCCGTCTTTGCCTCGCCGTCGGCGGTGACACGGGCAAGCTCGGCGCGCTCTGAAAACCGTGCCAGCGATATTCTGGTGCACTTTTCCACACAAGCCTCAAGCCGCGCCTTCGTCGCCTCGTGCGCGGTTTGCTCTTTGCCCCACGCCTCATCAAGCGCGCTAGCCTGCAGGTGGGCCTTAACGTAATCGCCTCCTACCATGCGCCGCTCTTGGCGTTCCCATTCAAGAGCCGCCCGCGTCGCCTCGTGCGCGGCGCGCTCCGCAGCCAAATCTGCCTCGCACTTTGCCAGCGCGCTATCGCTATCCATCTGCGCGTACTCGATGTGATAGAGGCGGCGCAACTCTGCGTCAAGATCAACGGGGCCTTCAACCCCATACAGGATTGCCATCATAATGCCCTGCACACGCCGCTCGATCTCGGTGTCCCTCTCCGTGTCCGTATCACTCATCCTTTTCCTCCCTTTGTTCCGCCCCTCACCAATGCTACAAAAAGCACCACCCCGATCAGCCACGGCAAGGCCACCGCGATAACCCAGCCCCACCAGGCCATGGATGCCTCCTATTCCACTGTCGCGCCCCGAATGAGCGCACCCAGATAGCCCAGGAGCATACTCACAAAAAGCAGCGGATTCGCGCTGATAAAGGCGCGCCCCGCCTCCGTGTTATAGGCTATCCACACCAGGGACAGATTGACGCCGAACACGATCCACAGAAAGTGACGTAACCACCTCATAGACGCGCCCCCCTTTCCAGAATCTCATAGCGCCCTGCCCCGCCGTCTAGAGGCACCACACCGCGTCGTCACGCACGGCGTAGAGCGTGGGGCGGTGGGCGGAATCGAACCCCCAAACGGTGGTCGTCACTACCTAGGCCTGGGCACCGCGCGCTGCGAGTTTCGTGCCCTCACCGCCCATATCGGGGCGGGTTCGCATCCCCCGATGTCCCCCGCCCCATGTCCTGTTCTTGGGGCGCTTGCGCGCCTGGCGATTTCGTCCGTTTGCCCGCTGCCGGGCCAGGCGTTGCGGGCCACGTGCTTGGCTCCCCTGGGTGTCCCCAGGGCCGCTATGTCAGCGCCGTTGTATTTAGGGTACGTATGTTCGGAGCCGGGGAGCCATACTCCCCTGTGAGCCTTTGGCAAGGCGGCGACGGTTATGCGATTGTTCGCGCCGGAACCACCGGCGGCGGTTGCAACGGCGATGGACACCTATAGGCAGAGCGCCGCACGAAGGTACAGGACGGCGCGGCCATCTTCTATCATCTCACGGGTAAAAAAGAGCGTCCGAAAGTTGCGCAGCACGGCGAGGTTGTTTTTCTCGCAGTCACGGGTGATCCCTCCCCCCGTACTGTGCCCGCCCTTTCGCCAGATACCGCCCTGCACCTCATAGAGGATGCGCGCATCCAGGTAGGCCCCATCCCAGCGGTATTGTCTGCCCGGCACGGCCCGGTACTCTGTCACCGGCTCCGGCAGCCCGGCGGCGCGGATTTGTAGCAGCAGCGCAGCCTCTAGCTCAGAAGGCGTCATCCTCTCACCTCCGGCATAAGCCGCGCGTGCTCTCGCAACCACTCCTCAGCCATCGCAAACGCGGCGGCGCAGTAAATCTCATAGGTCGTGGTGGGAGGCTGTCCATTCCATACCCACTCGCGCGTGCGTTCCCACACCGCGCCGCGCTTGAACCCCGCTTCATAGGCCGCGCGTAGGGCCGCCTCAAGCTCAGCCCCGCGCTCCTTGCCGTCGTCGGTCATCACTCCTCCCAGTTCCGCAGCGTGTAATGCCCCGCGATGTGGGCGATGGTTGTTTCGCCGGTTTGCCCCTGCGTGTTTTTCGCTACCACCGCCGTGAGCAGTTGCCGTGAACCGCGCGCTAGGATGCCCTCGTTGGGGTTCTTGCGGTGCAGGATCACCACCTGGTTGGCCTTTTCCTCCAGCTCGCCGGTGTTGCGAATATCCTCCGCTGTCGGCGGTTCGTTGCGATTGCCGAACGCGCTCTTGCGCACCTGGCTTCCCAGCACCATCGGCAGGCCCGTCACCTCCGCGCACGTTTTTAGCGTTTCCACCACCCCGCCCCAGAGCTGCGCACTGTTGAGACCGGCCTTGTTGGTTTCTGGCAGCATGACCTTTTGCAGATAGTCCACCACGACCAAGCCCAGCCCTAGCTCGGCGTGGAGGCGCTGTACGTCCGCGACGATCCAGTCTGCGCCCTTGCCGGGGCAATGCACGTAGGTCATGTTGGCGAACCATCCCCGCGTGCGGTCTATGGCCGCGTCCACCTCCGGGCCGTGGTAGCCGTTGCGCAGCTCGTACAGCGACACCCCGCTGTGCCGACAGATCATGCGGTCGAGCATGTCCTGCCCCTGCTGTTCGAGGTGGTAGTAGGCGACGCGGTGGCCGTGCATGGCGTTGTACTCCGCTAGTTGCTCGCAATACATCGTTTTGCCCACGCTGGATCGCGCGACGATGGCGTGTAGCTTGCCCGGCGCTATGTCGCCTAGCATGGCGTCCAGGTTGGCCAGGCCCGTTTTCACCTGCGCGTGTGGATTGTTGGCCAGATCCTCCTCGCGCCGCTGTTGGTTAACCAGGTACTCGGTAAGCACCTCATCCGAGCCGTAAATGTGCGAGCGCGTGCCCACCGTTTTGACCGCCCCCGCAAACACCCGCCCCGCCTCAGCATAGAGCGAGGCGATCTCGCCCTCGTGGTTGTAGGCCAGCCCGGTGATTTCCGCGCAAGCGCGAATCAGCTCGCGTTGCCGCGCCGCGTCTCGCACCATCCCCGCGTAGTGCGCCACGTGAATCGCCGTGGGCGTCTTTTCGATGGTGGCCGTGAGTATCGCGCTTCCCCCCACGTGCTCCAGGATGGTGCGCCCATCCCCATTGCGACGCGCTGCCAGCGCGTCGGCCACCGTCACGATGTCCACCGGCCTCAGCGACATGGCCAGCTCTTGCATCACCTCGTACACCACGCCCCAGGCGGGGCTGTAGAAATCCGAGGGCTGCAACCCTACCTCGCGCGCGCGCAGGATAGCGTCGTGATCAATCAGGCACGAGCCAATCACGGCTTCCTCTGCCTCAATGCTATGCGGTTCATGGCGATCCGCTGCTGCTCGTGCCATTGCTGATGACAACCCTTTCGCGCTTGCCGGTGAACACATCCGTTTCCCAGCCTACAATCGGTTCGCTCGCTTTCGGCGGCGGCTTCTCCGCCGCTGGCAGCGGCCCGTTGCGTTTGCCCGGCATCCGCCCCTCGCGCTTGCAGTTCTCGCACACTTTTTTCACGTAGGGCAATGACGCCCCTGCTTTGGAGGCCACCGCCTCATCCAGCGCGGCCATCACCAGGGCCATCCCGAAGGTGTCCGCCAGTTCACCCCACTGCTCAGCGAGGCGCGGATTCAGCAATACCCCGGCATGTTCAATCGCCGCGAAAAGGGGGCCGGTGTTCTCGCTTGCGCCAGTGATCCGGTTTTCGTTTTCGCGCGCGAGCGCTGTAGTAGTCTCAGTAAGGTTAAGGTTAAGGTTAAGGTTAGGGGCGTCCACAGTGGGGGGTAAGGTGGCCTCTCCACCTGGACTATCCACCTGGGGTTTCCAGTTGGATTCTTGGTAGACGCCCTTGATGGTAGCCCTCACGCGGTCAGTCCAGTTGTCAGGCGCAGCCCACTTGGATGGGCGCGCCCATTGCAGGGGCTGGTGCTCCCACCAGTTGCGCAGTTGCACCAGCCTCTTGCCCTCTTTGGCGTAGCGGACGATCTTGGCGTCTGTGGCGAACCCAGCGAGAACGCGCTCGATGTCCGAGCAGGGGATGTCTTTGTAGGGGAAGAGCGCGGCGCGAATGAGCGCGGGATTGTCCAGCAATCGCCCCTGGTCATCGGCACAGCGAGCGAATAGCCCTATCCACACCTGTTGGTCGAAAAAGTCGAGCTGTCCATACCATTCATCGGCAAAGATGTTGCTGTCAATCCTGCGCCCCTCAGCCATTGGCTACACCCCCAGGTACTTGTCTAGCTCAGCGACGGCCCGCTCGTACTCACTGCGATCCCGGCGCATCCCCACACGCTTGTAGATCAGCGCCTTGCCCTTGGCGTAGCGCACCATGCGCTGGGCGTCGTTCGCCGTGGGCATAACGCCGTTTGCCGCGAAAAGCTCTTGCCAACTCAGATACTTGCCCACACGCATGGTGCTCCTTTCAGAACGGCGCTGGATAGGCGGGAACCGGCGTGGCCACGTACTTGGCGTAGAGGAAGCGCGCCGTGCGCATCAACTCGTACTCGTCCTGTCCCTCGGCCACGGCGACGCGATACTGGTAGGCGGCCTCGGTGGATACGCGCAGGCGATCATGACAGAGTAGGCACGTCTGCGGCTCGCCGTCCTCGTCCAGATACTCGGATACCATCCCCGATGCGCAGCGGGGGCACGGGCGCATGGTGTTGCTCATTTCGCCGCCTCCTGGCCCTGGGTGGTGCGCTTGCGGTCAGCGATGTCCGTGGCACGCTGCATGGCCTCAATGGGGCCATAGGTCGCCAACTCGAACTTGTCGGCGTCAATGCCGTCGAGCATCTGCTCTTTGTCCAGCAGCAGCATCTCGCAGTGCGCCCTGTACCCTTCCACGTTGATGTACTTGTCACCCTCTTTGGTCTTCCACGCCTTCACCGCTTCCGGCGTGGCCTTGTTGCTGCGCGACTTGGGCGGTTCTACTACCTCGCCGGTCTCCGTAACCGTCACGGTGTGCGCCGTGGGGATGGTCTCAATTTCCGATTCGTCCAACATGCCCAGCCCCACGATGCTCAGGGTCACGCGCCGCTTCGCTTTGGTTTCCGCTTTCATCAACGCATTGGCAAGAGAATCGCCCTTGAGGTTGCCCGTGCACACCGCGCCGATAGATTCGTCCTGGCGTCCACCCGGCAATACCGCTTTGGCCGTGACGACATAGAGGTCGTCCACCTTTTCGCGGGCGGTGATGCTGACGTTGACGTTATGCACGCGCCGCAGTTGGTCGGTGCAGTTCTTGTAGGCGTAGAGCACGAGCTTGCCGTTGAGTTGGATGTACCCAAAAGGCTGCGTGAGTGGGTTGAGGCCCATACTCTGGCAGACGGCCACATAGTGCTCGACGCGCTGTGCCGGGTTAAGGCCGGCGAGATCGCCGCCGATGATCACCTTTTCCAGCGAAGAGGAAACCGAAACGGGGATAACCTGACTCTCCATTGACACTCCTTCCCTTTCATGGTACAATGGGGCGTGATCTTTCGCGCCCCTTTCGTGGTGGCGCTCTGCTAGTCCCACCTAGCAGAGCGCCCTTCGTTATGCCGTTACCGTCTCGTAATGCTCCATCGCCTTGCTAATGGCCTTGCCCACCAGGTCGGCGGCCCGCTCATTGAGCATGATTTGCGGCTGATTCTCCAAGTCCTGCACGCGCTTTTCCAAGCTTGCCACCTTCGCTTGCAACCTTTCGATCGTCTCGTACAAATCGTCGTTCATCTCTCTAGCCTCCTATGATCCTGCCCATCAGGTCGGCGAACAGTTCCGGTGCCACGGCCACGATGCTACAGAGAATCAGCAGCACGATCATCCACCAGCGCGGCAGTTCTACCTCGTCCATCTCACCACCCCGCCTTGATCAGCACCCCTACCAGGAACAGCGCCAGAGCCACCGCCCCCACGGTCATCGCCACCACCTCCGCCCATTCCGGGGGGCCGGCGCGCCGAGAGATGTCACGCAGTTTCATGGTCGTTCCCCTTGCTCTCTGCTAGCGCCTTCGCAATGGCCTTTCTGCCGCCACTCCCCATGCCGGGTACAAGTACTTCCTCGACTACAACCATGCCCATGAATGCGCGCCACTCTGTATAGTTCCAGTAGTGGATGACGAATGGGCTAAAGGTGTCCCGTGCCGCGTAGCAAGTTAGCCGATAGATACGCGCCTGGTGAGGCGTCAGTGGCTCAGGAAACAAGTGCGTAAAGTGGATATAGAAGGCCAGGGCTGCGGATGATGCGTCCCACTCCTCTTTGGTCATCTTTCCTCCTTGTGTCGGTACGGATATGCCGTCAGCGCGCCCGCGCTGCGCTGGCATTCTCTGGCGTTGGCTCTGGCTCGCTCCAGGTGCTCGCGGGCTGGCCCTGGCAGCGGGTAGCGCAGTGCATCGTCAATGGCTGCGCAACAGAGACCGGCGTAACTGGCGGGCAGCTCGTAGAGACTGAGCTGCCTATCGTCCCTTGTGTGCCATGCTCATCACCTCCCCTCAACAGCATCCGCCACGCGGCAACCAGGGCGGCGTGCGTCGGTGTGCTAGCCATTGCCCTTGGCCTCCTCCACTAACCCCATCGCGCGCATCCCACTGGCCAGCACCTCGCGGTACATCGCTGCGTAGGATACCCCGCGCCGATCCGCCTCGGCGTTAATGCGCTCGCGCATCTCTGCCGTCACATTGACCGGGATGGTGTGCGGCCAGCGCCGTCTCAAGTTTCCCACTGATTCACCTCCAGTTTGCAACTGATTCTCGCTCGAACAGTCACAGTATAGCACACCCCCGGCGCATTGTCAATAGGCAATTGTAGGAATTTTAGTCACAGACTGGAAACTATATGCTATACTGATTGTGACGTAGTCGGCGATTGAACGGGGGAATGACTATGGCGAGTTTTGGGGAATGGCTCACGGAGCGTATGGCACATGCGGGGCTGGGGCAAACTGACTTGGCGAATATGCTGGGGATACGTTCGCAGTCAGTTTGGCAATGGATGCATGACGTGGCTAAGCCTACCAGGGAAAACACGAAGGCTTTGGCGCGGGCGTTACGGCTGCCCGCACCGGATGTCTTTCAGGCGTTGGGTGTCCCTATGCCTTACCGACGTGGAGATGATCCCGAATTGGATGCGGCGTTGGCGTTATTCGAGGCGTTACATCCAGAAGCACGGGCGGCAGCCCTTGCGATGATGCGAGGGCTGCTAGTTGACCGTGAATCTGCCGACGTTCATCCTCCGATAGCGCAAGCCAAAGAACCGTAAACTCGTCCGTTTCCGCACTTTGCATCGTTGCGCTCCTTGCGTAATTGTTCCCGCGCACCTCACTCATTATAGGAGCGTTACTATCGTCCTGTCAATACACAAGTTTTCACTGTAGTGAGTTGGGATAGGTTGGGATAACAGGGAGGCCAGAATGCCCAAAGGCGGATGCCGCGATTGTTCCCGTTGCACTGAGACCGGCGCGCAGGGGTGTCTCGCCATGCCCTGGCGCATCGTCTGGGCAATCTGCTTCTCGTGGTGGGCTGGCGCGTTTACGAAGAAGTGCCCCCAGTGCGGCCACCCCATACGTAACCATCACCGCCGCAAAGACGGGAGTTTCCAGGATTGACCATGCGTGCCGTCATCGTCGCCGCCGTCTCTACCGGCGCTCAGGCCAGTGAAGAGCGTTACAGCATCCCCCAGCAGCTCGACCTCTGCCGGGGGATGTGCGCGCAACGCGCCTGGCAGGTGGTCGGTGAGATCACCATCGCCGGTCATTCCCGCGCTTACAACTGGCTCGACGAGTTGTGTGCAGATTGTGCCGAATATGGTAACCTCTTGCGCACTATCCGCGCCGATGCCACCGACCTGGTAGTGTGCCGTGACTATGATCGCCTCTGGCGCACCGACGCCCTGCGCGCACAGCTGATGGCCGTGTGCCGTGAGCACCGCGTGCAAATCTACGCCCTGAATCAGCCCGTCGAACCTGTTGACCCCGCGCTCCTGGCGCACAGCTCCGACAGCAGCCTCATCATCACCGCCGTGTCGGGCGTGGTGAGCCAGCTTGAGAACGAATCGCGCAAGCGCCGCACCATGGCCGGCCTGCGTGGACGTGTTGCGCGGGGCCTGCCTCCGGGCGCGGCCAAGCCCCGTTACGGCTACGCTCGCGTAGACAAGCACCTCGTCGTCAACGAGGCCGAGGCCCGCTGGGTGCGCTGGATACACGAGCGCTACGCCGAGGGCCAGGGCGCGCCGGCGCTGACCTTTGCCCTCAACGATATGGGTATCCCCGGCCCCACCGGGGGACGTTGGCATCGTGATACGGTGCGGCACATCATCGCTCATCCCGTCTACGCCGGCATGGTGCGCTATGGCGATATTCTGACCAAAGGGCAGCACGAAGCCATTGTCAGCCCGGAACTGTGGCAACGTTGCCACGACGCGCAGCAGCGCCGCCATGTGCCCCAAATGCGCAACCCCGCCTACATCCTCTCTGGACTGGTACGTTGCGGCTATTGCGGCGGCGCGCTCACCTACGCCACGCCCCACCACGGTATAGCCATTCTGCGTTGCGCCACCTACGCTCACTGGGGCGGGCGACAGTGCCAGGTCAACAGCATCCGCGCCGTGGAGCTGGAGGGCTATGTGCTCTACCAGGTCAAAGCAGCGTTGGATAACCCTCTCGCCTTTGCCGAGGCCCAGCGAGTGGATAAACGTGTAGACGAAAGCGCAGAACTGGCGACATATCAGGCCGCATATGTCGCCAACGCCGACAAGTGGGCGCGCTGGGATCGCCTCTACGAGGCCGGGGGCATTGACGCCAACGAGCTGTTGACGCACCGCGCCGAAATCCAGGCCGCGCAGCAAGCGCTACAGGCGCGGATCACCGCCATTGAGAGCATAGCACAACGCGAGGCCAGCCGCCACAACCGCCTGGTGGAGCTGGCCTCTACTCTGGATACCCTGGACACGTTGCCGCCGGAGCGTCTATCCCAGTTATATCGCCTCCTCATTGCCCGCGTGATCGTGCACCGCGCCTATCCGCCCTGCATCGAATGGTTGTAACCGTGGCAGGCTCTTGTTGTTGTGCATAGCGCGGTTATCCGCCCATACTGGCCACGGGCACATACCCGCCGCTGGCGATGACGCCGCGCCAATACGTGCAGTCCCCCTGGGTGCACTCCGAGCCGCCGAAGCACGTCACCTCGATAAGCGCGCCGGCCGCGTTGCGCCGGAATATCGCGCCGCCACACATCCCGCTCACCTCCACCAACGCGAGGTGTTGCTGATAGCGCGCGCTGTAGTACCAGCGGCAGTTGCCGCGCACGATCTCGGCGTTGATCACGCTGGCGGGTAGCGTCCCCGCCTCGTGCTTGCTGACGTGCGCCGAAGGCACGGCGTCCACCGCCCCCAGCCACGGCGTAGCCACCACGAAGGCCAGCAGGATGGCCAGGCCCAGCGCGGGCACAACAAAGTTGTTGTTATGAGGCCGGGCTTGCGCTATCATCCCCCACCTCCTCCGGGAATGGCACCTCCCAGTATCGCCACCACACCGCCATGCCATGCGGCATCCAACGGTCGGGGTTGTCGTGGTCGCGGAACATGCCGTCGTAGTTGCACATCACCAGAGTGTTCCGATAGGTGATGACTACGCAGAGACGCCCCTCGTCAGGCTCACCCTCGCTTACCCTGCGCCAGCCGTGGTCACTCATCCTCTGGCCCCCTTTCGATGGCCTCGCGCACCTCTGCCGCCGTGGGCATGGTGGCGTAGCCCCACATCATTTCGGAAATCACGTCGGCGGGCGCACGCCCGGCCTGTTCGCAGCGCAACAGAAACGCGGGGCTGTATGTTTGCCGATACCACGCGATGCACTCTCTCACCGCCGCCGATAGTGACCCCACCGGCATGGCCTCCAGATAGGCCGCGTCCTCCGGCGTCAGGTACACCGCCACCCGTTGTGTGCGCCCCTCGCGTGGGGGCGCGCCTGCGTTGCTTTTCATCTCTGTACCTCCTGTTGTGGGGCCGGTGGCTGTCCCGGCCCGGTGTGTGCGCTACTTGAGCATTCCCATCAACTTGGCGATATGGCCGCGATAGAAGTCAAGCATGTCCTTGTCCTGCAAATCCTCAGAGTAACCAAGTTCCTTTTCCATCTTCCGCTGGCACTCATCAATCGCCTGCTCGACCCTGCGGCGCTGCTCGCTCGTCAGCTTGGTTTCCATCTCTGTGCCTCCTGTGTGTCTCTGCGTTCGTGTTCTATGACCCCATTATAGCATATGCTATGCTATTTGTCAATAGGTTTAGGGGACAATTTCTAAAACTCGTTTTTCCCAAAACACCACCGCCGTCAGGCGTGCACCTGACGGCGGCTGAACTCGCTCACCGAGGCGAGCGAGGCGCTATCACGTGGCGCGCACCGCTGTAGAGAGCGTACTCTCTCAGGCCAGCACGCGCCACGCGGGAGGGAGGGCCTACCCCCGGAGGAGGAGGCCGGGAGTAGGCTACTTTGACGGCGTGGCGCTCAGGTACTTCTCGCCGTGAATGAGCTGCCCCACGCCCGACGCGACCAGGGCTACCGCCACCGCGCCCTCCACCCAGGCGCGCCAGCCCACCGGCGTCGGCGTGTAAAGCATGGCGATCCCTGCCAGCCACGCTAGAATGCCCAGCGCGGCGGCCACCAGGTACGCGGCCACGCGCCGCGCTCGCGGGGAGAGCGTCGCAAACCAGGCCACGTTCTCTACCAGCCAGAACGAGGCCAGCCCCGCGCCGACCGTTGAAATCCACAACAAGGCGTCTTTCAACTGCATTTCATCCTCCCATCAAATGTGCTCTCACGTCCACCGCCCTCGCATAGGGCGTTATGGCCAGCTCTACCCAACCCGTCGGCGCGCGGCGCAGGTCTTTGCGCTCTGCGTACTCCATCTCCCCGCACAGCGCCGGGATGCTCACCAGGTGCATGGTCACCGCTCTTACCTTCCCGCCCTCTGGCCGCAACTTGGCGACGGGGTGGTGCTCATAGCGATGTAGGTGCCCCATGATCACCGCGCTCACGCCGTCTACCTGGTCAGCCAGGCGGGTCAGCGCCGCCGTCGGCGCGGTTTCCGCGCGCCCCCCGCCAGAGCCGTGGCTGGCGAAAAGGGGCCACGTCCAGGAGCCGCCGCCGTTGCGCTCGAACTTCCAGGTAATCATGCCGCGATGGTCGAGGCGGTGCTCGTCGTCACTCGCCAGGCCCTCCACAATGCGGCTGTACACGTCGCACTCGCTGTGTTGCAGGATGCTCGCCTCATGGTTGCCCTCGCACAGCCCGACACACTTGCCCGCGATAGGCCGCGTGTAGTCCAGGAATCTATCCGCCTCGGTGCGCGCAATATCGCGCATCTCTTCCCGCCCGAACAGCCACCCCGCCAGGGCGTCAGTGGAAAAGCGGGGATCGTGGCGATTGATACACTCGCAGTAATCGCCCAGACCCAGCCAGTAAGCCCGTGGGTCATCCGCGATGCCCTGGCAGACTGCTTTCAGCGTCTTTTCGTCGCTCGCCACGTTGCCCAGGTGCGTGTCGCCAATCACCACCAGGCGGAACGTGTCCGAGGCCGAGGTGTACACCGTGCGGCGGTGGATGAGCCTCACGGTTTGAGCCAACTTCCCACGCCGACAGCCCCCAGCAACGTGGCGAGCACACCCAGAAAAGCATCCCACCGCTTTTCACGGCTGTCTATGCGCTTGACCTCCGCGCCCATTTCGCCTAGCGTTTTCGCGTCGGCAATGCGCTGTTGTTCCAGGGTGAGGATGCGGTCGCGCTGTGCTGATTGATCTGCGCATGTCTTCCCCAGCAGGTCGGCGAGGCGGCCCACCTCGGCGGTGAGGTGGCGGATATCCGTCTGCAAAATAGCGAGCGTCACCCGCCCGTTGCCGTTGTCGTCTGCCATTATTGGGCCGCCTCCATGAGCGGCAAGGGCTGCTGCGCCCGCGCCGTGTTTATGCGCTTTTCTGCGATAGCGTAGTACGTCGGGTCAATCTCGATGCCGCAAAAACTGCGCCCCGTCTGCGCGCAGGCCACGCCCGTGGTGCCACTGCCCATGAACGGGTCGATCACTGTTCCGGAGGGTGGGCAAGACGCCTCAATAAGCCGATTCGGTATCTCAACAGGGAACGGGCACGGATGATCACCATGCGCGGGCGCTATGCGCCATACCCCCATCATCTTATTCATTTCATCATTCCAGTATCGCCGCTTCCCGAATGCCCATATCATCTCATATGACGGGGCAAACCGCTTACAGTTTAGCGCCATGCTCCCACCACGATCCCATACCACCTCGGCGTAGATTGGGAAAGGTAAAAA
>Ga0265297_10001902_pt1 | contig 45412 bp, 29 predicted proteins | sample Munlanlwell13791_FD_192502 | JGI IMG/M metagenome (GOLD analysis project Ga0265297, IMG submission 192502) | Leachate microbial communities from a municipal landfill in Southern Ontario, Canada - Leachate well 137-91 | ecosystem: Engineered > Solid waste > Landfill > Unclassified | place...
ATTCGTCCGCAATCGCCCGAAATGGAAATTACGAACGGAACAGCTAAAACCGATGAAAACGGAATGTTCACCGTAGATTTCACCGCCATCCCCGAAAAGAACCTGTCTTCCTGGCAGAAACCGGTTTTTGATTACACCGTAACTGCCGATGTTACGGATATCAACGGGGAAAGCCATTCTGGTGAACAAATAGTTTCAGTTGGTTACAATGCATTGATAATTAAGCTTGATATTCCTGAAAATGTCAATCGCAAAGCAAAATCTGGATTTGGACTTTTCACTACCAATCTGAACGGGGAAAAAGAACCGGCAAATCTCGAAATTACGGTTTCCCAACTCCGCCAGCCGGAAAAGATTTTCCGTGCACGTAACTGGGACCGTCCGGATAAGTTTGTGATGAGCAAAGAAGAATTCGAAGCTTCTTTCCCTTACGATATTTATGATAATGAAGATGATATTACCAAATGGGAAAAGAAATCTGTCTGCTTTTCAGGCAAAATGGATACCGGGAAAGATTCCCTGCTAACGTTTCCGGATTTCAATCGCTGGGAACCGGGGCAGTACGTTGCCGAAATAAAAACCCGCGATAAATTTGGCACGGAAGTGAAAACCGAAAAATACTTTACCGTTTTCCTTCCCGAATCCGGCGAAACGGCGACCAATAGCATGGACTGGTTTACCGAACTGAAAAGCAGCGGTGAACCGGGTGAAAAAGCTTCTTTGCTGCTGGGTTGTCGCGATAAAAATGTGAATGTATATTTTGAAACCGGCAGCAATCCCGCTTCCGGCGGACAGTGGTTAAAACTTAACCGCCAGCAGAAACTGTTTGAAATTCCGATAAAAGAAGAAAACCGCGGTGGAATTCCTGTTACTCTTTTCTTTGTGAAACACAACCGCATTTACCTGCATCAAACGATCATCGAAGTGCCTTACACCAACAAGATGCTCGATTTCGGTTTTGAAACTTTCCGCGACAAGCTGCAACCGGGACAAGCCGAAGAATGGCGCATCCGCATCAAAGGCAAAAAAGGTGAAAAAGTTGCCGCCGAGATGCTGGCTTCCATGTACGATGCTTCGCTGGATGCTTTCCGTCCGGCAGACTGGAATTTTTATATTTTCAACAAAAAAGCTTTTTTACAAAACTGGAATGCAAATGATTTTGGCATTTCTTGGGGTACTGTGATTGACTATAATGTCAATATCAACGAAAGTTTTTTACCGAAAATTTACGACCAGTTGAACTGGATGGGAATGAATTTTGGACATTCCAATCGCTTTGTGGGTGGCATGAAATCCATGGCGGCAAAAGGAAAAAACAGGGATGCAATCGTAGTAGAAGAAACGATGGATGTTGCCAATCAGGTTATCGTTGATAAAAAAATAAATGACGAAGGGAACAAATCTCAACCAGTTTCCCCGAAACAATTAGAGCAACCACTGCTCCGCCGCAACTTCAACGAAACGGCTTTCTTTTATCCTAACCTGCAAACAGATGAAAACGGGGATGTGCTGATCAGATTTACCGCCCCGGAATCGCTTACCCGCTGGAAACTGATGGGACTGGCTCATACCAAAGACCTGATGAACGGCCAGTTCAGTAAAGAGATTGTAACACAAAAGGAACTGATGGTGATGCCCAATGCCCCCCGCTTTTTCCGCGAAAGCGATACCATGACTTTCCAGGTTAAGATTTCCAACCTTACCAGCGAAGCCATGCAGGGAACCACTTCCCTCGAATTTTTCGATGCCGTAAGCATGCAGCCGGTAAATCTCTTTGCCACCGGAACGCAAAAAACACAGACATTTAATGCACAAAAAGGTCAGAGTGCCGTTGCCGGCTGGAAACTGATCATCCCGCAAGGAACTCAGGCAGTTGCCTACCGCATCACAGCTCAATCCGGTAATTTCAGCGACGGAGAGGAAAACACCCTGCCCGTTCTTACCAACCGCATGCTCGTTACCGAAACCCTGCCGATGCCTATTCCCGGCAAGGGAACGTATAATTTTACAATGGATAAACTGCTCCAATCTCCCTCCCTTGGGGGGACAAAAGGGGGTGGAAATGGTAAACTCACCCTCGAATTCACGTCCAATCCTGCCTGGTATGCCGTGCAGGCATTGCCTTACCTGAGGGAATCTACGTATGAATGTGTTAGCAACATCTTTAACTGCTACTATGCCAACAGTATCTCCACCTCTCTGGTAAACCGTAATCCTGCCATCAAACGGGTTTTCGACAGTTGGAAAAACACTACTCCTTCTGCATTTCTTTCCAACTTAGAGAAAAATCAGGAGCTGAAAAGCGCCTTGCTCGAAGAAACGCCCTGGGTGATGGAAGCCGCAAGCGAAAAAGGACAAAAACAACGGATTGCTTTGCTATTCGACATCAACAAAATGTCGGACGAACAGGGAAGCAGTTTGCGTAAGCTAAGCGAAAAACAATCTTCCAACGGCGGCTGGCCCTGGTTTCCCGGCATGCCCGAAGATGAATATATTACCCAGTATATCGTTACCGGACTTGGACATCTGGATCAGTTGGGCATCAAAGATATGATCGGCAACGCAACCACCTGGAACATGCTGCGGAATGCTGTACGATTTTTGGATAATCAGGTAAAGGATGACTTTACGAATATTAAAAAACAGGATACCTCCTACATGGAAAATAACCATCTCGACGGAATGAAAATCCAGTATCTGTATGCAAGAAGCTATTTCGATGCAACCATCCCGGCAAATAAACAGCAGGCGGAAGCCATAGCTTATTTCCGCCAGCAGGCGCAGAAATACTGGCGGCAGAACGATCTTTGCCAGCAGGCGATGATTGCCCTTGCCCTGCATCGTTTCGGCGATTCAGCGACAGCTAAAGCCATTTTGAGCTCCATTTCCGAAAAGGCATTGCATTCGGAAGAAATGGGAATGTATTGGCGTGATAATAAATCCGGGTATTTCTGGCACCAGGCTCCGGTGGAAACACAGGCATTGCTGATAGAGGCTTTCAACACCATCAATGGGGATAAAAAAGCTGTGGAAGAGATGAAAACCTGGCTGCTGAAACAAAAGCAGACACAAAATTGGGGAAGTACCCGAGCCACCGCCGAAGCAGTTTATGCACTCCTGAGTACCGGAAGAGAGATGCTTGCTACCGATAGCAAGCTTACAATCCAGGCAGGTAAGCGCATCATCGAACCGCAAAAACTGGAAGAGACTAAAATAGAAGCCGGAACGGGATATTTCAAGACTTCCTGGAACGGCGAGCAGGTGTTTCCGGAAATGGGGAAAGTTACCGTTAGCAAAGCCGACGACGGCATTGCCTGGGGAGCCATGTACTGGCAACATCTGGAACAGTTGGATAAAATAACTACTCAGAAAACGCCGCTTCAGTTGGATAAAAAGCTTTTTGTGGAACGCAACACACCTTCGGGCACTGTGATAGAACCGGTAAGCACGGCAACTCACCTAAAAGTTGGCGACAAGCTGAAAGTCCGCATCGAACTGCGCGTGGATCGCGACATGGATTATGTTCACATGAAGGATATGCGCGCTTCGGCTTTTGAACCGGTGAATGTTCTCTCCGGTTACCAATATCAGGGTGGTCTTGGCTACTATGAATCTACCCGGGATGCTTCTACCAACTTCTTCTTTAGCCGTTTGCCAAAGGGAACCTGGGTATTTGAATACGAACTGGTGGTATCGCAAAAAGGAGAATTCTCCAACGGCATCACCACCATACAGTGCATGTATGCCCCGGAATTTGCTTCCCATTCCGAAGGGATACGGGTGAAGGTGGAATAGCGGTTTTTTTAGAATGATACATTACGGTAATGCCTTCCGCCGTTACGGTGATAGTTTCCGCCATTTCGATAATGGCTTCCGCCGTTTCGATGATGGCTTCCGCCATTACGATGATGCCTTCCGCCAACGGAAACCATCATCATAATACTGTCTATTGGTTTTTTATAAAGGTTTGGCTAAATAGTAACCTGAGTTAGCGTAAGGTTGTAAACTATTCCTGTAATATTTCAGTATGTTACATTTCGCTGCAGGCGATTAATGTTAATAGAATGTTGGTTTTTTATAAAAGATTGTCCGTAGGGCATTAATTATTGATCTCCTGACGGAGAATCCACCAGAAATAAAAACCCTTTTCTATTGATATTAAACCCTTGACGGGTTAATAGCAAAACATGTTTTGTCCCGGACTCAGGTTATATAACTTTGTGGGTAAAATATATCTCCCAACTTCCTGCCATTATAATAAAAAAAGCCACTTCTGTCAGAGAAGTGGCTACATCGTTTTATGTATTGAGAAAAATATTTTAATAGAACATCCAGCGGTTGTCCTTAATGTTGGCGTTGTCTTTCATTATGGTGTATAGTTCACGGTTCACGGTTCCGGCAAAATTGTTGTACATCATAAAAGCATCCTGTTTGTAGTCGGTTTTAGCAGTGGGTTCGGTAAAGTTGTCAACAATTACAACAAACACACCTACGGTACCCTTAATGGGTTTTGACACTATGCCGGGTTTTAGGGTAAAAGTTTTTCCGATTACTTCCGTTTCGCGTCCGTATTGAGGCAAATTGTAGGTTGCAAATGTAATACTGATGGTATCGGTTTTGGCATTGAATTTAGCGGCAAGCTGGTTAATGTCTTTTACCGATGCCATGGCACTGTTGATTTGCAAAGTCAAAGTTTCAGCTTTTTTATCACGTTTTACAAGGGGTTCAATTTGTTGTTTAATTTGTTCGAGGCTGGCGATACCTTTCTCGCGGATTTCTTTTAATACAGCTACCACATATGAACCTTCGACATCAAATACCTGCGAAATGCTGCCTTTTTTGGTATCTTCGTGATATGCCCAGCGGATGATTTCCCTTGCATATTTGATACCGGGGATGGTATAATCCATCTGACGGAGATATTGAGCGTTGCGTTTGTTGAGCCCTTGCTTTTTAACGGTATTTTCAAAATCGTCAGCCGTTTTCAATCCGCCCTGGAATGAACTTGCTTTTACGTAGGTCTCCTGAAAGGTTTGGTTGCTAGGTTCAATTTTTAGGTCGAGCATTGCCACTTTTACATTTTTTACCGGTTCTTTTTTACCGGTGATTTTTATAACATGAAACCCGAATGGTGATTCGCATTTAACGATATCACCGGTTTTCCCGTTCATTACAGCGTTGTTAAAAGCAGTAACCATGGTTCCGTCGGCAAACCAGCCAAGGTCACCACCGTTGGATTTTACACTTTGGTCGTCGGAAAGTTTTTTTGCAATAACCTCAAACTGTGAAGCATCACGTTTAATCAGCATCAGTAGGCTGTCTGCAATCTGGCTTGCGCGTTCCTTGGTACGGTTTATTTTTTCGCGAACCTGAGCACCTGTGTAGCTTATAAGGATATGGCTTGCTTTCATTGAGTCGGGCCGCATTTGTACATCCACCAGTTTGGCAACATGAAATATGTTGTTTTCTTCGTAGGGTCCATAAAAAGTACCTATTTGTGATGAAAACATTACAGAATCAATACGAGGAGCTAAAGTGCCTTTTTTGTGCCAGGTACTGTCGAAGCGGCTATCAGACACTGCATTGATAAATGATGGAACCTCGTTGGTAGTTTTAAATTCTTCGTACAGTTTGCCTACTTCCTCGGTTATTTTTTTTCGGTCTATTTCAGAAGGAAGAGCTTCAAACACTATATAATCAATATCACGGCTATCTTCCTGTTGGTAGCGGAATTTATTTTCGTTATAATATTTTTCGTAATCAGCGTCAGTGAGTTTTATTGTGTTATCTGCCAGGTCACTATATTTTGCAGCAAAATACCGGATAGAAGCACTGCGGTTTTTGTCTATGAAATCCATTTGGGCGAACGCCTTAGGTACATAGTAACCTTTTGAAATCAGGTTTTTCAGTTTGGTTTCTATCCTGTCCTGTTTTATGGCTTTTTCTATGTACAGATATCTTTCCTTCATCTGGGGTTCCACTTTATCAAGGTTTTCGAGGAAGTTTTTTACCAATGCCGGATCAAATATTCCGGTTTGTGGATCTTTAAAATTCTGCTGGATATACATGTGTGGATGCTTACCCAGGATCTGGTCTTCCAGTTCGTCCTCAGATACAGCAATACCGAGTTCATCATATTCTGCATTCATCAAAACATCGTTAACCATTTGGTCCCATGTGGAATTTCTGATGTTAAAATTTTCTTCTGCGCTAAGATTTTCATTACCGCTGTTGAGTTTTCTCAGGTTAGTATTTTCATCCACTTTTGCATTATAATCGGTTATACTGATAGCTTCGCCGTCAATTTTACCTACATTGTTGGATCCTTTGGAGCTTTTGCGGCTGAAGTCGCCAAGAATAAAAGCTGCTAAAGCTATGCCGATGACAACCACAAGTAGTCCTGAGCGTTTTCTGATTTTTCCAATAACTGCCATTTGTCTGTTAATTTTTTGGGAGTTGCAAATTTACAATAAAAATAATTGAACAAAAATTTTTTTAGACTAAGGTTAAATAACTTATAATAAGAAGAATATATAAATTTAATGTCAAATTTTCGTTATTTTAACAAGTTCAATCCTGTTTTCGCTTGCATTTAGAATGGTAAAAATGAAGGAATCTGTTACGATTTCATCATTTTGTTCAGGAATTTTTTCGTGCAGATGAATGATAAGTCCGGCTAAGGTTTCATATTCGTCGGAAACGGGAAGCGAAAGTTTAAACTTTTCGTTGAGATGATCTATTTCAAGTCTGCCGGAAAAAATGAATTCGTGCTTACTGAGTTGTTTTTCTTCCCTTTCGGGAAGGTCGTGTTCGTCGTATATTTCTCCGAAAATTTCCTCAATGATATCTTCCATAGTAACCATTCCCGATGTGCCGCCAAATTCGTCAACAACCACGGCTATGCTCTTATGCTCCCGGATAAATGTTTGGAGCAGATTTTCGGCGGGCATGGTTTCGGGTACTATGAGCAATGGGTGCAGAATGGAAACGATAGATTGGGGTTTCCCAAACAAATCATGCGAATGGGCATACCCCACAATTTCATCATTGGTAAGTTTATAAATCAATATTTTTGAATGCTTGCTCCGGATAAACAGTTCGTGCAGGGCTTCTATGGGTTCACCTTGTTCAATGGCAACAATTTCGTTTCGGGGTACCATGCATTCCCTGAGTTTCACCTTATGAAATTCGATGGCTTTATCCACCATAATCAATTCCTGCGAGATGTCGCTTTGCTCAATGTTACGTGCTGAAAGTTCTGCAAGGTAATGATCGAGATCTGTAGTACTGAAAGTATAGTTTTGTTCTGTTATTTTAACTTTAAAAAAAAGGTTGAGTAGTTGTTGAGAAAGTTTTGTAAAAAAAATATTTACCGGGTACAGCAACAGATAAGCCAGATAACTGGGTACCGATAACATTCGCAGGGAAGAATTGGGGTTAATACGGAAAAGCATTTTAGGGATAAATTCTGCGGTAATAAGGATAAGCAGGGTGGAAATTACAGTTTGTGATAAAAGGATAAAAAACTTAGTATGCAAATTGCCGGGAAGAAAGTTGTTCAACCAATGGAACAATATATCGCCCATTGCCATTCCGTAAATTACAAGCACGATGTTATTACCTAATAGTAAAGTAGAAATAAACCGTGAGGGTTCTTTCAGAAAACCGGAAAATATTTTCCCCGAGAAAAGTCCCTTTTTCCGGTCAATTTCCATCTGTAGTTTGTTGGCACTAACAAATGCAATTTCTATTCCTGAAAAAAATGCAGAAAAAAGAAGAGTAACCGCAACAACAAGCCAGCCTTGCATACAGTGTAAAAATCAAAACAATAATAGTAATTTTATTCGTTAACGTAAAAGATACCTCTTACTTTTTTTATTTTCCATTTATCGAAACCTTCATCGGATACCAATCCTTCGCCATAAATGATTTTGTCAGGAGTGCGTATGGTTACAAAACGGTCGGAAAAAATGGTTTTTTTGCGTTCGTCCCAAACAAGGTGCTCGGTGGTAAGTTTCTCTCCTTTCAGCTTGTTAAAGAGGATAACGTTCCCAGTAGCTTCCATCATTCTTCGTTTTTCATATTTAATGCCATAATTAGCGGTGAGTTCGTTTTTTTCGCGATGCAAAGAATCGTACATTACCACTTTCAAACTTTTGGGGAATTTATAATAGGCATCTTCGCCCGGGTAATTGATAAGGAAGGGACTGGTGAGCTTGAATTTCAGCATACCTGATTCGCTGTAAAATACTTCAATGTTTTTAGCGGTTTGTACAGGAACTGTATCGGTTTGGGTAACTTTTTTCACTTTTTTCATGCTATTTTCACACGAAAAAGCCATGAAACAAACCAGAAGAAAGATAAATGGTAATATAAATGGGGGCTTAATCATATTTACTTTTCACAAACCAACGTTCGTACAGCGAAACACCTATCCCGATTTTAAAGTAGTTATCCTGTATAAGGTCGTGAGAGGTGGTTCCCCTTCTTCCTAATTCAAATCCGATATTGATGATAGATTTCGATTTCCGTAGGGGCAGGCTAAATCCTGCGTGCACCCCGATTTCGTCAATTTGCGTATTACGCAGTTCGAGGTAGTTTTTAGCATAATGTGCTCCTATGCGGTATTCTATGCGGTCAAAAAGTTGGGGAAGTATCATTTTCTTTGGGCAATATTTAAATCCGAGGGCGGCACGCCAACTATTTAAAAGATCTTCATTTATATCGAAATATTCATATTTTTTCCAATTTTGCCATTGATAATCCGCACTTGCCATAAAAATATCCGATAGGCTGTAGGAAAACCCTACTCCCAGAGTTTGTGGCAGAGTAATATGGCTGTCTTTTTCTTCCAATCTAATGGTATCTTTTATGTAAATAACATCATTATCACCAAGTATATAACTTTCGGCAAGCAATTTATCCGTTGCGTTTATCTTGGTTGCCAGGCTGTAAGTAATTCCTGCTCCCAGTATAACGTCTCCCTGCATTTTTTTATGATACTGTAAACCGTAAGTAAAAAGAAAATCATGTACATAAATTTCTTGTTTATCTCTCGAATTAAACATGTAAGTAGAATCGGGAAATTCAATTGCCGAAAGTCGTTCGATGGTTCCGAAAAGGAAAGTAGCATTTACCCCAACAGAAAGGTTTGGCGTTAGTTTAAAGGCATTACCCCAGTAAAACTGGTTTATTCCACCCGAACCTTCATATTTGTAACGAATGCTTACCGGAATAATAGAGTCGTGCCCATACGAAAAATCTTTAATTTGCGCATCGTAAATTTTATAGCCAACTTGGCTGAAAGGAAGCAGCCCAAAACTGGTTCGCCAGAAGCTGGCAACCGGAAAGCCGAAAAGCAAATTATTCAAAGATGTATAATTGGATTTTTGGCTGAGAGCATTTGTTTTCAGTGTGGAAAAATTACTCGTAAAACCGGCATCGAATATAAAAGAAGTAGTGTCGAAAGCTATGTAAGAAGCCGGATTAGCATAGTTAATGCTTGAAGGTCCCTGCAGGGCATAACCTGATAATCCCATGGACAAATTACTTATATTTGTGGCTGTAAAAATATCGCCCACACCAAAACGGGAATAAGGTGAACTGGGGCGATTCTGTGCGAAGGTGCCTCCGGTAAACAGCAAACAAAGAAATACAGGTAAAAAAAGTTTAGTGGTTATTTTTTTCAAGGTAAACAGTTAATAGGTGGTTAAGACCGGTAAGTACTATATTTGGGATTGCAAAGATGTTATTTTTTAACCTTTTCTCAAAATATTCCATATCACCCCCGCTAAGAATTACTTTTAACGGGGTAAACAGGTTTTTATAATAATTGGTCATCCCGTCAATCTCAGCAGTCATTCCGTTGATAACTCCCGACATAATAGATTCTTCGGTAGTTTCGCCTATTATTTTTGCAAAGGGTTTATGAACAACTAACGGCAATTTTCCGGTAAAAGTATGCAACGCCTTGTATCGCATTTGCAAGCCCGGCGAGATGGCTCCACCTAAATAAATTTCTTCCCTACTTACCATATCGTAAGTAATACAGGAACCTGCGATGATAATAAGCACATTTTCGGAAGGGTATAAGGCTTTTGCGGCAACGGAAGCTGCCAGTCGGTCGTTACCCAAGGTATCGGGTGTTTTATAGCTAATTTGCAGTGGCAGAGAAATATCTTTGGGGTTATCAACAAAAATGTAATGGTTTTTAAGAAATTGTTTCACCGCCACAGGATAGGCTTTTACCGACGAAATGATGGCTGCACGGGTTTGAGGATACTGTTTCTGCAGCTTTTTCAGAAGGAATACCGAAAGGCTTTTTTGTACAAATAATTCCTCTAACGTATTTCCCCGGTAAAAAGCAATTTTGGTAAGTGTGTTACCAATATCTATTACAAGATTCATGACAATGGAAATGGCTGTAAAATTAGAAAAATCAAGTATGAATGAATAAGAAAAAATATTTTTTTGGGAATAAAAACTATTCCTATATTTGCACTCCCAAAACGTTAAGGGTGTCGTAGCTCAGTTGGTAGAGCAACGGACTGAAAATCCGTGTGTCACTGGTTCAATTCCAGTCGACACCACCCGAAGACCGGTACTTTTTCAAAAAGACCGGTTTTTTTATTTTTCAACATAAACATCCCGAAGAAATTGCCATAGCATAATCACCATCGGCTATGGCTTTCCGGAATGTTTTACCACGATAAATGATTTTAATATCCACCTTACTTTTAAGAGAATTTGCCTGTGCAGCGAGATACACATAATCGCCTGTACCAGCCTCAAACTGATGTTTCCAGTTTTTGTTTACCTGGGGAAGCTGGCATGTTTTTTCGTCTTTACACTTATAAGTAAGGTTAAAATCACCCTTTGAACAATGTACTTTATAAAGTACTGTTCCGGCTTTTTCGGTACTTTTGCCTTGAAAAGAAAATAGTCCCATATTCATCATTTTTAACCCGCTAAATATAATACATTTATGGATGCGATGCAAGTGCTGCTCGAAAGAAGAAGTATAAGAAAATTTACCACCGAAACAATAGCTGAACCATTGATTAACAAGCTACTCGAAGCTGCCATGTTTGCCCCCTCTTCTATGAACAAACAACCCTGGCACTTTATTGTGGTACGCGAAAGAGCATTTTTAGACCAGATTCCCTCTTTGCACCCCCATGCTAAAATGATTTATAAAGCTCCGCTTGTTATTATAATTTGCGGAGATAGCACGATAGAGCCAATAGAAGCTTATAATGCTATTAATTGTGCAGCAGCAACGCAAAACCTATTGCTGGCAGCCTATGCGTTAGAATTGGGAGGCGTATGGCTGGGTGTATATCCCAATGCAGAACGGCTGGAAAATATCCGAAAACTTTTCAGCTTACCTGATACAATTATTCCGGTTTCGATGGTAGCTATAGGTTACCCTGACGAAAAAAAAGAACAACCCCATCGTTTTTTCCCCGAACGAATTCATTGGGAAAAGTGGTAGTCATTCATGTTAATAAAAAGGCTGTTTCAAAAAGTTCGAAACAGCCTTTTTTGCAGATAATCAATTAACCTTTCATCCTTTCTGTAAACGTAACCTGTTGCGATACGAACGATTGGATTTACGACGTTTGATGCGGATTTTCATCACATAGACTATGAAATACATAGCCGGAACAAACACCAAGGTAAGGAAGGTTGCAAAACTTACTCCAAAAATAATCGTCCAACACAAGGGGCTCCAGAAAGAGACATTATCTCCTCCGAAATAGATGTCGGGTTTTAACTCAGTAAACAGGGTTACAAAATTAATATTAAACCCTACTGCAAGGGGTATCAGCCCTGTAATACAGGCGGTAGCCGTAAGAACAACCGGAGTAATACGGGTTTTTCCGGCTTCCACTATGGCTTGACGAGTTTTCATACCTTTTTCTTTCAGGACATCGGTAAATTCTACAAGGAGAATCCCATTGCGGACTACAATTCCTCCAAGGGCTACAATTCCAAGTCCGGTCATTAGAATTGATACCGGCATGTTAAAAATTGCAATGCCGAAAAATACACCGATAATACTGAATAACACCTCACTAAGTATAATAAAAGCTTTACTGATGGAATTAAACTGGCTGATGAGGATAAAAAAGATTAACCCGATGGCAACAAGCATGGCTTTTCCAAGGAATGCTGAGGTTTCATTTTGTTCTTCCTGTTCACCTCCTGTAAATGAAATTGTAACATCATCGCTTTTTTCGTAATTTTTAGTAAGTTGTTTGATATTTGCCATAACTTCATTTGCCGAAAAACCCGATAAAACTTCGGAAGACAGTGTAATCATCCGCTTGAGGTCTTTCCGGTTTATTCCACCGTAGGTGTTCGAATAATCAATGCGGGCAACCGAAGAAAGGGGAATCTGGCGCATCTGACCACTATTCATATCGCGATAGGTAATTTTTAGGTCGAGCAGGCGATTGATATTTTCACGTTGTTCTTTTGCGTAGCGGATATTTATTTCGTACTCATCTTCATTTTCCTTGTATTTGGAAATTTCTTTTCCAAAAACAGCCGAGCGTACTTCCATAGCTATCTGCCCGGTCGAAATTCCTTCATGATTGGCTCTTTCGCGGTCAATGTTAATCACAATTTCGGGTTTAAATTCTTCAAAATCAGATTTTAAACGCTCAACACCAGGAACCTGCAATGAATCTAAATAATTTTTGTAACGGTTGGCTTCCTTGATGAGGTTTTCTAGATTTTCACTAGTAACTTCAATATTAATAGGTTTCCCGGTAGGAGGACCATTTTTTTCTTTTTCCACCACAATTTCGGCTCCTGGTATTCCCTGGATTTCCTTTCTGATTTTTTCAAGAACTTCAGTGGTATTGGCTCCGTGGCGGTATTTATGTTCAACAAAATTGACTGTAACTTTTCCCAAGTTCGATTGAGCATTAGTTCCACCAAACATGTTTGAACTGGCACCTATAGCCACATTTGAAATAACCGACTCGACAAGAGGATTTTTTTCTCCCAGAACCTTGAAAATACGGTTTTCCACTTCCATTGTAATGGAATCGGTAACCTTCTGGTCTGTTCCTACAGGTAATTTGATATAAATATACACCTCATTGGGCTGATTATCGGGGAAAAATAATATTTTAGGTGAACGTATCCCTAAAACAATAAAGGAAAGAAAAAATAACCCTACAATAGTCCAAAGTAAATGATACGGACGGCGACCTTTCATAAAATAACGAATGGTACGTTCGTAAATTTTCATGAAATATGGCCATATTTGGTTCTGGAAAGCAGAAACCCAGTTTTTTAACAAATAAAAATACAAAAGTATAAGCAATGAAACGAAAAACATGAAGTTGCCCATTCCTGTCCATCGGAAAAGATGGAAAAGTAAACCTATGCTTATGAAAATTACCACTCTTACAAAAATCTTCTTTTTATCAACCTTGCCTACGTTTTCATCGTATTCGTGCTTCATAAACGATACTGCAAAAACCGGATTGATAATGTAAGCTACAAACAATGAAGCAAATAGGGTAATAATAACCGTTACCGGCATGAAATACATGAATTTACCTACAATGCCAGGCCAAAATGCAAGTGGAAAAAACGGAGCCAGTGTGGTGAGTGTCCCCGAAAATATTGGGAGAAACACCTCGCCGGCAGCATGTTTGGCGGCTTTTACAATATCTGTTTCGTAGCGATGTAGCCTGTGTGTGTTTTCAATTACCACAATTGCATCGTCAACAATGATGCCGAGGGCAAAAATAAATGAAAACATTACCATCATATTCATAGTAAAACCAATTCCAGGCATTACCATATAAGCTACAAATATTGAAAGAGGTACAGATAATCCTACAAAAAAGGCATTCCCGAATCCCATAAAAAACATGAGAATAACAGTTACCAAAAGAAAACCAATAATAATGGTATTATTCAATTCTTCGAGAGTACTTCGGGTGTAGCGCGATTGGTCGCCGGTAACAGAAACTTTCAGATCGCTGGGAAATACTTTATTTTTAAGATCATTATTTATAATATTTTTAATTTCATCGCTGGCATTCAATAAATTTTTGCCACTTTTTTTAACAACATTCAGCGTTATAACATTTTCTTTGTTAAAGCGGGCAAAACTTTCCTGTTCCTTAAACGAATCGAGTACCTGGGCAACATCTTTTACGTAAATTACTGCCCCGCTGGTGGAGAGAAGTACAATATTTTCAATTTGCTTTGGGTCGGTAAACTGTCCGCGGACACGTAATGAACGTTTCATTCCGTCAACCGGTACATTTCCTGCCGAAACGGTAACATTTTCATAAGCAATTGCATTTTCCAGATCGCCAAGTGTAACTCCGGCAGCCTGCATTTTATACATGTCAACATTGATCTGAATTTCGCGTTCTAAAGCCCCTACTATGTCAACACGGGTAATTTCGGGTAGTTGTTCTATCCTGTCCTGGGCTTCTTCGGCAAATTTTTTCAGACGGGCAAGATCGTAATTACCCGAAATGTTGATATACATGATAGGAATTTCCGAAAGGTCAATCTCCATAACATTAGGCTGACTTGGCAGGTCGTTTGGCAAGTTGGGGATAGCTTTATCCACTGCATCTTTTACTCTTTGCTTGGCATCGGCTTTGGTAATGCCGGTATTGAATTCTACCGCAATAGTCGAAAAATCCTGCACCGAACTGCTGGTGATTTTTTTAACATCATTCAATGCTTTCAGCTCTTTTTCAACTGGGCGAGTAACCAGATTCTCCATATCCTCGGGGGAGGTGCCAGGATAAGGTGTGGTAACCAACATAGTCGGAATTACAATTTCCGGAAAAGATTCTTTGGGAAGACTTTGATAGCTAAACAAACCCAAAATGGTGATAAAAATGGCAATCACGTATATGCTTGTTTTGCTGTCAATAGCCCAGCTGGTAGCAAAAAACTCCTTAAACTTATTTTTTTTCATCCTTAATTAATTTGATTGTTTAAAGTCTTGATACAAAATATTTTCAGAAAGTTAATATTTTACAAGCTGTCCTTCATTCAAATCTTGGTATCCCATGGTGATAAGTTTGGTTCCTTCGGTAAGTCCACCGATAATTTCAGTTTGCCCATTATAGTTTACTCCTGGGGTAATTGTTTGTTTATAAGCAATTTTTTTACCGTTTTCTTCTTTCGCCATGAAAACAAATTGTTTATCGAACGATTTTTGAACCAGATTCATAGGAATGACGATTGCATTTTTAGAAGTATAATCATTGATTTTTAAAACAGTAATCATATTTGCCTTAAAATCAATTGCGCTTCCGTTAAGCCGAACTTCTACCGTGAACGTTCTGTTAATAGGGTTGATATAACGGCTGGCAAAATTGATTTTAGCAGGAATTTCTTTGTTAAAATCTGGGAAATATACCATTACATTATCTCCCGATTTCACTTTTGGAGCGTACGCTTCTGCAATTTCTGCCACTACTTTTACACGCGAAAAATTTACCACACGGAAAGCAGGATATCCCGGTGAAGCCAATTGCCCGATTTTTATGGGAATTTCTTCGATAGTTCCATTGATGGGTGATTTAACGCGAGTCATTTCAATTTGTTCTTCAATGGTTTTGATATTTTCTTCCATACTTTCCTTATTGGTTTTTGCAGTAAGGTATTGCACTTCTGAGCCAATTTTCTTTTCCCATAGGTTTTTTTGTTTAATAAAAAGGTCGTTTATCAAGTTATACTGAGCCTTGGTTGCTTTCAGACTTTGCAGCAATGCTTTATTATCAAGTTCGGCTAATAATTGTCCTTTTTTTACCGATTGTCCTTCTTTAACATGGATAATGGTTACAACGCCCGCCGTTTGAGGAGTAACAGCCACATTGTCTTCGCCGTCAATTTTTCCTTGTACCTCAATATAATGGTTAAAGGTTATTTTTTTTATGTCAGCAACGGCAACACTTTTAATTTCGCCAATTGCAACATTCCCTTTTGAGGAACTAATTTCGGCTTCGAGAGTTTTAATTTTTTCGGCAATTTTATCGTGTTCCTTTTTCAATTTTGCCAACTCGGCACTTTTATCGGATGGTTGACTGCATGAAAAAGCAAGAAAAATAATGCCAGCAAATAAAATATTTGTTTTCATATTATTTAGAGATATTAATAATTATTTAATGCTTTAGTTAATTTTGATTTTGAATTTAATAATTCAAGAAGTGTATTAAAGTAGGTGCCTTGTGATGTAAGATATTGGTTATGTGCTTGTGTAAGATCGAGGCTGGATGTAACTCCTTCGTGGTATTTTAAAAGGTTTTTTTCATAAATTTTTTCAGATAATTCCATGTTTTCTTTATCATTTATATATTGATCGGTGAATGTTTTCAACGATGAACGGTTGTTTTCCACATCAAGTACAAGACCCTGCTTCACTTGTTCGATAGTAGTGTTTATTTTCTGTAGTTCAATTTTATCCATTTTTACCTGCGTGCTTCTGATTCCAGAACTCCATAACGGAATGTTAAGGCTAAACCCAAGAATATTGGTTTTAAACCAATCCTGCCCGCTTTCAAAGAAATTGAACTTATTGCGTTGTGCATTCCATTCATAGCTGTAAAAAGCTGACATTGTGGGCAAATAAGCATACCTATCCTTTTTGAGGTTAAGTCCCAGTAGTTGTTTTTGTGTGTTGAGCGATTTAATATCAATATGCTTATTATAATTCAACTGTTGCTGGACAAGATTTTCGGCAATGGCATCGGCTACAAGGTAGTCCAATTTATCGGTCAGGTCAATTTTTTCGGTGATACCAAGCCCCATCTGGTATTTTAATAAGTTATAAGCAAGTTCTATTTGCCGGTCAACCATATTTTGTTTGCTTCTGAGCGAAGAAACCATCAATTGCAACTGATCGACATCTGAATCTTCAACAAATCCGTTATCGTACAATTGCTGTGTTTCGTAGAGAGTTTTGTTCAGGTTTTCAATGGAAGCTGCCAAAACACGACGGTTTTCAAGAGCTACGAGAATAAGATAATACGACTGGGCAACGGTTTCCTTTGTTTCGATTTCGCTTTTTGCAAGACCGTTTTGAGAAAGTTCAACATAAACTTTTGCAGCCTGTAATCCTACAATATACGATCCGTCGAAAATAAGCTGACTGGCGGTGATATTGGCAGTTGCCGTATGTTTTGAGCCAAATTGTACTTTAAATTTGTCACCGCTCATAGGAAGCATCTGATTGGTATCTATCAGTCCATGTTCAAGCAAAACTCCATCAACAGCAGGAGTTAAAAAATTTGGCATGAGCTGGGTTGGTATGTTGATAAAATTATTATACGAAACGGAGGCGCTTACCTGGGGTAGTCCGATACCAGTAGTTTGATTAACACGGAGTTTGGCAATTTGTATATCGCGGACGGCATTTTGAGTTTGATATGAATTTTTAATGGCATATTCCTGGGCTTCTTTCAATGAAAATTTTTTCAACGGTTGCTCCTGTGCCCAAGATGAAGACACAAAATATACCATACCTGATAAAAATAAGAAAAGAAATTGAATTTTTTTCATAATTTATAAATTAAAATTAAGATTATTTTTCTGTTTTTCATAGTATTCTATTCCTTTCGCATTTGAAATGCCACGGATATGGTTATCAAACATAGCCTTGAATACTTTCTCGAAAGATCCTTCTCCGGAGAGAATAAAATCAGGATTGTGGAAATCTGCCAGCCGCTGAACATATAAACGAGCAACTAACTCAATATCGAGATCGTTTCTGAAAATATCCTGTTCAATCCCTTTTTTAATATTGCACTTGATTTTTTCAAAAATATGGTCCCGTTTTTTTTCAAAAAACTGTTTATAAATTTCCGGATAAAATTTTTGTAAATCAAAAGTAATTGAAGGATTGAACTCTTTTAATTCTTCACACACTTTTTTACTTACGGTGAGTAGAATGTCAATAGCATTACCTTTTTCCAGAATATGTGCATCTTCAACCTGGCTGTGTAATTCAAAATTATAATTTAAAATTTTACTGATAAGATCCGCCTTATTTTCAAAATATTGATACATTGTTTTTTTTGATATACCCATTTCGCGCGAAATATCGTCCATAGAAATGCTTCTGATGCCATATTTCTGAAATAGTTTGGCAGATTCAATTAAAATTTTTTTCTGTTTTTCATCCATGGTTTTTAAATTTCGGCGGCAAAATTAAAACCAAAAAACGAAAGAAACAAATAATATTAAAAACGTTTCCAGAAAAAATATGTTTCCGAGGTGGACATAAAAAAACCGTACTGAAATTTCAATACGGTTTTTAATTAAAAATGTACTAATAATCAGCCTTATTTTTGAAAAATAATTTTAAAGGTAGAGTGTACATTTTTGCTTTCAATAATTAAATAGTACACACCATCCGATAAATAACTCAGGTCAATCTGATTGTTAATTTGTCCGTCAACTTTAAGGTTTTGTTTTTCGTAAACCAAATTATTCAGTGTATTAACAATTTTCAGGTTGTATACTGAAGGTGTAATAGCGTTTAGTTCAAGAATGAAGCGTCCGTTGGAAGGATTCGGATACAAGCGAACATTCAAAGGATTATTCGGATCAGAAATTCCTTCTGTACTGTAAACGGTCATTGCAAAACCCGGAGAAGCAACGGTTTCACCACATTCGTTAGTAGCGCTTACCGTTACATTGGCAATGCCAGAGTATCCATTAGTCCAGTTCACAACGGCAGAGGTAGTATTTCCGGATATGCTACCAGCCTCTGAAGGTGAAAGTGTCCAGTTGTAACTATCAGCATCCTGAGCGGCATTTACCATAAAGTTGCTTACTTGTGTTGCATAAAGATTGATTGAATCGTTTTCGCTTACAGGAGCCTCAGGAGTAGCGGGGATATTATTAATGGTAAGAGTAATACTTTCTGAAGTTGCAGGATTACCTGATGTGCAGAACAGAGATGAAGTTAGTTCGCAGCTTACAACATCATTATTTGCAAATGCATTGTAAGTTAAAGTATTTGTGTTATCTCCGATTGCACTTCCATTAAGTTTCCAAGAATAAACGGGGGTATCGCCACCATTTACAGGAGCAGCAGTAAATACAACATCCTGACCGGCGCAAGCGGGATTAGTATTAGCTGCAATGCTTACGCTTACAGCAACCATTTCGCTTACAGAAATAGTCAATTCGTTGGAAGTTGCAGGATTACCTGATGTACAAACTTCATTGGAAATCAATTCGCATGAAACAATATCTCCATCGGCTGGGATGTAAGCATAGGTTGGAGAATTTTCTCCCATCTGTGTTCCGTTAACCATCCAGCGGTATTCGGGTTCTGTTCCACCGTTTAAGCCTTCAGCAGTAAATGTAACCTGTGTACCGGTGCAAACACCCATTGCATCAGCAGAAATTGTAACGCTTACGGGCAAATTTGGAATGATTTCGGTGGTGATGGGTTCGGCAGTTGCAGTATTTCCTGCTGTGGTACAGGTTTCGCTCGAAGTGAGTGTACAAGTTACAACATCTCCATTTACAGGAATATAAGCAAAAATATTACTGTTAGTTCCTACATTAGCGTCATTTACAGTCCATTGATAAATGGGTGCTGCTCCACCATTTTGGGCAATTGCTGCAAAGTTGATGGTTGTACCTTCGCAAACGGCTCCTGAAGGCTCGGCTTCTACTGCAACGGCTACTTCAAGGTTAGGATTAACCTGCATTGAAATAGCATTTGATGTAGCAGGATTTCCGGTAGTACAAACTTCGTCTGAAGTTAGCTGACATGTGATGATATCGTTATTTACAGGAGTATATTCAAATGTTTCGCTATTTGTGCCTGCATCGGCTCCATTTACTTTCCATTGATATACTGGTGTGGTTCCACCGTTTACAGGAGATGCTGTAAATATAACCGGGGTACCTTCGCATATAGTAGTACTTGCATTGGCAACAATAGAAACACTTACAGGTATACTGGGATTTACGCTCATGGTAAGTGGTTCGGATGTAGCCGGGTTGCCAGATGCACATTCAGAACTTGAGGTAAGCACACATGTGATCACATCATTATTTATAGGAGAGTAAATATAAGTAGCACTGTTAGTACCTACATTAAGTCCGTTCTTTTGCCATTGGTAAGAGGGTTCTGCTCCACCATTTACAGGGGCAGCTATATAGGTTACTGAAATGCCTTGACAAACTGTCGTTCCCGGATCGGCAGTAACACTAACACCCACGGGGAGGTTGGAACTAACAACAATGTAATCGGTTTTTAAAGCTGTATTGGATTGTGAACCGTCAGAAACGGTTAAAGATACATCGTAATTACCCGATGTACTGTACACTATGCCTGTGGGGTTTTGTTCAGTAGAAGTCGAAGGATTTCCGCCCTCAAAAGTCCATTCCCATGAAGTTACTGTTCCAACAGTTTCATCGGTAAAGTTAACAGAGCTACCTTCGCATACACCGGTAATATTAGCGGTAAAATTGGCTGTAAGGGGAGCTCCGCCTATGGTAACGGGCGCAGAATAACGGTAGTAATTTTGTTTGGTAATTGTAACCCACATTGTTGATCCCTGTGCTTGCTGAGGAATAGTAATAATGGTTGAACCTATGGTTGCAGTAGCAGTACCTATAATTTGGTCGTTAACGGTTAATGCAATGAAAGCACCGGGAGTGGCTGTAACAGAAAAGGTTGTGGCTGTGGTTGCCATAGTATTATCATGACTTACAGCTAATTGTTGAGGAACATCCCAGTACACCCAATTGAAGGCATCGCCATGGTAATGGAAAAGTTTATGAGTAATGGCTTTGACGTTTGTATTGTAAGGCCAGTTTGACTGCTGGAGGAAGTATTTTCCGGCGGCATTACCAAAACAGGGTCTGAAATCCCTTGAAGCCGGAGTAGATCCGTATGCGGGCATAAAATTAGGCCACATATTATCGTACATTCCCCAGGCATAAGTGTCATTTACAAAAGAATATGAAGTTTCGGTAGGACCTACAAAACCTAATGCACCTGAATTTTGACCAATGTGAGTATATCTGTGGAATGCTTCTCCAAGACAATTTCCGCTATAATTAAAGGTTCCGGTTTCGCAGTTGATAGTAAAAATAAAGGTAAGGTCGGTATTGGTAAGAGCATTTACATTGGTATTTGAATAAGCAGGTTCGCCCCAGCCCTGGTAATAACCATGGTCGCGGTGTTGCAGCATGAATGCACCTGAGTTTATGGCATTATTAACCATTGTAGCTGTTCCTCCTGACCATCCTCCTAAGGACTGTGGAGTTGAGGGGATGTAATTTAAACCATTAGGTCCAAAATAATTGATAATAGTAGAGGTATTGGAAGCTGTTGACCAAGGGTCAACATTGGGGTTACCTTCGTAAACAGCATTAATACGAACGGGGTCTTTACCTAAAACATCTTTCATAAACCCACCCACGATTTCGGAACAAAGCTGGAACCAGCGTTCCGTTTGCCAGCCTAAAGCGGTAATAGGATGGTTATAAAAATCGGGATTGGTTGGCGGGTTACGTTCGTAATTTAAAAATTTAGAACAAAGAACCTGTAATTGAGTAGGTGTATTTGCCGTAAGGCGTGCAAAACAAATATCCGGAAGTAAATCACCAGTTACGTCGGAAAAAGGATTATCGGAAATGTAAGGGTTATATCCGCCCGGATGGTCGTTAAGGGTTTGGGATATAATGTTTTTTGCACCATCGGTGCCATAGTCTGCCATCAGCAAACACGCAGAAGGAACAATATCCCAGGTATTGTAAGCATTGTTAATGTAATTTTCAATGGCAGCAGAGGTGTTTCCTCCAACTTCGGTAATGGTAACTATTTTGGTTAGAATACCCTGGCGGGTACGGAATATACGGATTGAATCTGCCCATTGACCAAATTCGGCATTAGTGGGACGGATAATCAAATATTCGCAACCCTGTTCACGGCTACCATTCTTTTTGTAGGAATCTGCGAGTTTTTTATCGTAATCAATTTTGGGCAATGAACTGTAATTTAATATATTATCTTCTAATATAGGATCAAAATAGCGACTGCGCAGGCGATCTTCACCAAAATGATTATTTCCGCCTTTGAAGGAAATTTTTACTTTCAGGTCGCGATAAACTATAAGATCTTTCGTAATAGGATTATACTGGAATGGTGTGATTCCCAGCATAACTGCATCAACTCCCCTGAGAGAAGTAACTTCCGATATCAATATCGGTTTTTCGGGGTAAAAGGCATTTTTTGTATAAATTTTCCGATCTTTTTCATACACCATTTCCTTTTTTGTGTCGAGAGGAATTTTCGGTGCAGGAGCAATATTCACATTATGTATTGTTTCGGTGCGCTGTGCAGTAATAGTAAGCACAGGGGTTGCTCCCTGGGGAATGGCAATATAACGACTGCCACCCGGCAGGTTAGGGGCTCCTTCGTTGTTGAATAGAAAATAGCCCGGAAGTTCTACGTTCAGCATTCTTTCACCTTTTATCATTTGATCAGTCAATGAAAAATCGGTAACAGAATACGTTACTTCAACATCAGAAGCATCGGAATTTACAAGGTTGTAACCTGCTTTTCCCCAACTGTCGTTGTAAGTGAAGTGATTTTGCTGCGCCATAACTGTAAAAGACAGCATTATGGCTAACAACAGAAAAGTAAATCTGGTTTTCATTTTTTATGGATTTATTATTGTTTTTATTATTATTTTATTATGAGTTTTCGTGTGATTAGTGAGTTTCCTTTTCTGAGTTTTACGATGTAAATACCTCCCGGTAATTTTTTACCGGCAATATTTTCACCATTGAAATCAATGCTGTAAATGCCGGGATAAACTGTACCCGAGGAAAGATTTTTCACTATTTCTCCAGTAAGATTATAAATGTCCAAAGATACAAAACATTTAGTTTCTACTGAATGTTGGAGTGTAGATTTTGTATCCATAGGATTCGGGTAAATAATAAAAACATTGTTATTCAATAATATATCATGGGTTCCTACGGTAGAAATTAATAAAAAGTCTTGCAAAATCTGTTCTCCGGAGGTTATCTGCCGGGTATAACAGGAAGTGTCGAAATTAGGCGCCCAAGCGCAGAGTAAATAATTTCCTTCCGGAATATTTGTAAAAGAATATGTGCCATCGGCACCAGAAATGGTATTGAACTCCTCATCTGATGGAATTTGGCTTAAAGTTATTGTTGCTCCGGCTATTGGCAACCCTGTTTGCTGCGAAGTAACCGTTCCGCTTACCGAACCGGTTCCAGGAATTTGAATTTTGGGTAAAATAATGTAGTCAACCCAGGCACAATCGCTTCCGCCTACTGTGCCTACATCTTTCGAGTACACCCAACGAAGATTGTGTTCGCCGGCTGTTACGGGAAAAGATACTTCAGCCCAGGGTGTTTCGCCCGACCATTGTCCTTTTAGCTCGTCATCAATAAAAAATTTAAGGAAATCGTAATCGGCTTCAGAGGAAGTTTTACGGAAAAAAGATATTGATCCATTCTGAAAAACATTTGCTTCTAAAAAGAGTTCTGAGGATTGGCTGTCGCCGATGCTTCCCGAGCCGGAGCAGAACGTTCCTTCGTAAGGATCTGAATCAGATATTGTCCATTGCGAATTTCCTGAAAAGTTCCAGTCGAATTTTTCAAAATTTCCGGTTTCCCAGTCTTCAACGATAATTCCTATCATAAACTGCATTTCGTAAGAATTAGTGTAACTTCCTGAATTGGCTGAAAGGTCAAGCTGGAAAACTACTGTTTCGCTGGCAGGGGTATTTTCTTTTGCCTTACAAATAAAAGTCAGTGTATCGCTGTTTCCCGGCATTATTACTTCGGAAGTTGCAGAAGCTGAAATTAGTGAAATATAGGTGGTGTCGCAGGAAATTATTGTCGAAACATTTTCTGCTGCAATATCTCCGCTATTAGCAATAATTACATTAATATTAACTGTTTCGCCTGGATCCATTCTTTTGTTTCCGTTGCCCGAAAGGTCGTCAACGTTGTAAGAAGTAAGAAGCAGGTTGGTTCCAAGGGGTTGTTCAAGACCCTGAATAGCATCAATATCGAAACCAGCATTTGGTGCACTTGCCGAACCGTCGCCGTCGTCAACAATTTTAAAATAACGGGCTTCGGTTACGAGAGGAATATTTGAAAGGTCGAATTCGGTGGTGCCGGTGCCTTGCCCAAGAAGTTGCCAGGGTCCATCGAGCGATTGTCCTGCATAACAGCTAAAACCTTCGGGAGAGGTGTCGCCTTCTACAATTTTAATGTCGTTTCCGGTAAGATTGGGTATTGGAGTACCCATATCAACGGTAATCCACCCGTTTTTCCCAAGCGAATAATTTATAAAATCGGCAGAGCCAAGAATTGCCGGAGTGTAGCCTTCGTCGGAAAAATTATTTCCGGGCAAAACTACTCCGGTAACTTTTAATGCAAAATGGCTAAACTGCGGTTCGAGGGTAATATTGGTATTGTTGATTGTTCTTCATTAACTATAACACCTGGAACTATTGCTGTTTGATAGCCGTTTGCAACAATTTTCAGGTTATAGGTTCCGGAAACTAAAAATTTATGATAATCTCCAACAACAGGGTCGGAATAAATTGGAAAATTGTTTCCAACATAAATTGAAGCCTCAACCGGAGCACCTGTAAGTGCGTCGGTTATTGTGCCTTCAATGCCATATCCGGCATATTCAATCATTTTCAGTTGTGAAGGGAGGTTGTAATTCCAGTAAGTGGGTATGGTAGATGGTGAAGGCATTTTATCCATAGAAACTTCACACGACCATGTAGTTGAACCCATCAAACCGTAATTTGCATCCTTTGAGGCTCCGTTAATTGGGTACATTCCTGTATATCCCTGTCCATAAGGAAGATTGGCATAACCTGAAGTGGTTGAGTACAATTCGGCAAGAAAATCTATTGATAAAAGGTCGGGAGGGGTGTCGGGGCGATAACTCCAGGGGTAAGATAAATATTCGGTTCCTCCATGATAAGAAGTGTGAATTACAAACTGATTGTCGAAGACAATTTGTCTTAGAGCCTTTGTTTCGGGTTGCGACCAGGCGGCTGTAGTTTCGTTGTACCACATGTAACCCCAGTCACGGTTAACGTCCTGTCCGTTGGCATTATAACGGTCGAGGGCAATGCGTCCGTCGGGATTTACGTTGGGATAAATCCATATTTCACGGTTATCAACAAGTTGCTGAATATAAGGGTCGGTAGTATATCTTGTACAAAGGTATCGTGCCAAACGGATTGTGATTTCCTGTCCTACCAATTCGTCGCCATGAATTCCGGCATCGAATATTATTTCGGGTTCGTTTTCTTCGATGTCGGCATTATCACTTATTTTCAGGGTTACTATGGCATTTCCTCCGGCTGAAGTGCCGGCAGTATATTTTTTACAAATTGATGGATAAGCGGTTGCAAGGCTATCCATTAGTTCGAGAATCTGATAATAGTTATGAAATGCTTCGAGTGTTCCTGATGTGTTTTCCGAAAAATTATTTTCATATATTTCGTAACGCAGTCCGGCATTTTTAATTAATTCTAATTGTTCGGATGAAAGTTCGAACCAGCCATAACCTATTGGATAAACTTCGCCTTTAAGATGTAAATTATATAAAAATGCAGCTTGTTTAGGGTTGTCAATGAAAACCTTAACTTCAATTTCTTTTTTCAGAGAATTTTGTGTCTGTGAAATTCCATTGAAAAAAAACATTGAAACAAAAAAAAGTAATATTATTTTTTTCATTTATTAATATTGATTATATGTGTATTATTTAAAATAAAAAATCATCGAATTGTAAAGAAATTCGGGGCAATATATTTAATTATTAATTAATTGTAAAACAGCCATTAATACCTTCATTAGCTTTTTAAGCCGCTCCAAAAATATAAAAAAAATCAAATAATAAAATAAAACGGGAAAAATTAGTATTTCCTTTTTTAATGTGTATCAAGACGGTTAAGGGCAAAAGAATAAGCTCCAATAGAAACGGCTTTGGAAGTTCCAAGCCTTGTTACCCCAACTCCAATTCTTTTCAGGGGATCGTAAGTAATTTTCCGGTTGCTGAAGGGTACGGTTATTTCGCGAATATCGCCTTTAATAAATGCTGAAAGATTTCTTTCATTTTCCAGATTGAATGCTTTTACTTCAAGGCGGTCGAGCGAAGCACCAGCCATTGTCTGAAAATGGGCGTTCATTTCCTCAGTCAGTTTTTGCAGAAACAGAGGATATGCGCCTGAAAGCCCACCACCGATAACTACGAGCCCGTCAATCAGGGTAATGGCATTGGCAATGGCATCGCCAGCCACCATCGCCAGTTCTTCAAAAGCTTTTATGGCTGCGGCTTTGTTTCCATCATGTGCTCCCATGCCAATTTCAAAAATCTCTTTAGGATTGGGGCTTTTGATAATGTTAATGCCCGATTCGATGGCATACACCCGTTTCACGCCTCTGATGCTTGTGCTTTCTTCAACGCTTGCATTATCGAAAAGCCGGTTACGCATACGGTTAATTTCTGCCTGAGCAGAATTATCGCCGATAAAAAGTTGCCCTTTCGAAACAATGCCCCCGCCAAAGCCCGTACCAAGGGTTATCCCAAAGAGGTTTTGATATCTTTTAGGGCTGCCGGATTTTTCAAGCAACTCATTGATATGGGGCAATAAGCCTGAAATTGCCTCTCCATAAGCAAACAAATCACCATCGTTATTAATAAAAACAGGTATCCCGAATTTATCTTCGAGCATAGGACCCAGAGCCACTCCACCTTTGAAAGTAGGTAGGTTTTCGAGGTCGCCGATTATTCCAAGCTCATACTCTGCAGGTCCGGGAAAGCAAAAACTTATTGCTACGGGTTTTTCGTCAAGTTTCATCATAACTTCCTCAAAACCGTGGATAATAGTATTTAATACAATTTCAAGCGTATCGCCATGCGCTGGGTGGCTTACCGGTTTTATGAACTCCTTTTCGCCTTTTACTGCCGAAAAAACAAAATTGGTACCACCAGCATCCAGTGTCAATACGATACGATTATCATTAATATACCTCATAGACTGCTTTTTTCAAGCTTAGGACAAAAGTAAACAAAAGATTTATAAAATTAATCTTTTATTTTAGGCTTTTATTTTTTCGTTCGATAATATTTATCCGGGATGATGAATTATTTTAAATTGTTTATTATTTTTTCCCTGAATATACATCTGTTTCTTCTACCTGATAAATTTCGCGGGAAGATTCCTCATAAACGAAGGCTACAAGTTTGCAATTGTTGGCATTCCAGTTGTTGGTATCATAAACATTCATAAAAATACTAAAGGGCTGAGTAAACCATTTCCCAGAAATTCTGACTTTTACATTTCCTTCAAGCAATCCGGTGAGAGCTTGGTAGTTTTTTGAAAATGTAATTTTTATATCGGTTTTCTGGTTCATCATTTCACCTATTTTTGCTGCCCATTGTCCGGCACCAACACGCCGCTGGCTATTAAACTCGTGGCGGTTGATTAAGCCTACAGGATTATAAGTTATACCAAATTCAGCATACAATTCATTACTACTTGGATTACGAAAGTCTGCAGTATAATTTCCGGAAGTTTGTGGTTCGGCAAATTCACCGGCATGATGAGCTATAATATACAGGTTTTCTCCGTAAATAGTTTTTAATTCCTTGGCTTTTTCGGCTGCAGAGGGACAATTAATACAAAGATGCCCGGTAAAATCTTCGAGCAGTACTTTTTTTGTTACTTTCACCGTGTCATCGGCTTCGGCATCAATTCCTCCTGTAAAAATACTACCCCATGTTCCGTTAAGAGAAGTTCTAAGTAGGTGATTATGTACATAATCGAGCCAATCGGGGGTAGGTCCAACCGAGGGGTCATTATTTTTTTGTGGTGCAACAATGCTGTCTTCAATCAGGTAAATACAAAGCCTGTAGGGAGTTTCATTAGCTCCTCCCGTACCGCGGGTGTAAGGTTCATCAATTTTATCGCAAGAGGAAAGCAAGCATCCACTAACGAAAAGTCCGGATACCAGTGATAAAAAAAACAATATTCGTTTCATGGCTTTATTTTTTAAAAACTACTTGAAATTCCAATAGTCAAACCACTTGAAGCCGGAACTTGCCTGCAAACGCCGCCAACACAAAGCAAACCCTGGCGCACCCGTCCATAAGTGAGTGTAATTCTGGTTGTTCCTTTTGTATAGCCCATACTTCCTGAGAAATAATGGATTCGGTCAGCTTGTTCTCCGTTTTCATTATTTTTTTTCTGATAGTTATATTGATCGGCTACTGAAAAGAACCAATTTGGGGCAATATCGAACTCTATCATTCCGTAAGCAATGTTTCCTAAATCTTGTTCGGTTGATAAATGCTGGATTTCAGCACGAAGTGATTTTGTGGGAGTAAGTTTGTAAGTTAGATCGGTTACTTCGGCTATAGCATAAATCATTCCACCTTCACCTTCCATCACGGTTTTGTTGTACGAAAGTCCGGAAATAGAAAAAACACCTTTGAACTTCTTGCTGAATTTATGGTCGAGTTCGAATGTAATATCTTCGAAATAAAGTTCATTTCCGATTTTAAAGAAGTCGGATTTATAGCCTTTAGTACCAGAATATGGCACCATGCCATCAATTTTTATTGAGTCAATATCAATAGATTGCACCCGTGAATAATTCAAGCTGAGTTCGGTTCCGTATTTTCCGCCAAGCCAGGTATTTTTCTTAATAAAATAAGTTAACTGTGCTTCGCCGCCCATTTCGCCGTTTGCTTGGGTTGAATAAGGATACAATCCCAGAAGGGTATATCCATGCTGCCTTGTAAGTGGAGAAATGAAATTGATATCGAGTGGTATGTCTTCAATGGTTCTGTTAGTTTTAAAACTCATATTATCAATTCTTTTAGCTGAAAGGGTGATTCCCAGCCCTTTTTTAGTGTAGTTTGCCGAAACCAGCAAAGCCTGACCATTTTTAAAAATATAACTGTTTGCTTCGGTGGGGTCATTAATTTTATTGGCATATTCTGCCGTAAATCCGAAATTTCCATGATTGATATTCATTCTTCCGGCGAAGGCACTAACATTTTCAGGCAGTTTATAATTAGAAGTAGGGTCATCTTTCTGGTATTTGCTTACCCAACTTCCACCAATAATTACCTGGGTTTTGCAGTTTTCCAATTTGCTAAACATTTCGTTAACTGAGAATTCCAAATCGGCACCCCTTAGATAGCCGCGGTTATCGGAGTCGTATTTTTGCCAGAAATATCTTTGACTTCCTACAATACCCTTGAAAGTTACGCCTTTGTAAGGACGATATTTTACTCTGATTCCGTCAATTGAATTGTCGAAGCCAAGGTTCCATTCCTGATAACTTCTTAATATGATTCCATTTCCGAATTGCTCGTAGAAATTACCTGCTGTAACTTCGAGATTATCCTTTTTGTAGGAAAGAAAACGGTAAGCAAATCCATTGCCTTCGTATTGGTTGTCGAAGCCGTTGAGTGGGTTAAGGTAATGCTCGTAACGAACTCCGGCAGTAAAATTACCAAGTTCGTAAGTTACATTCAGGTAAGCATTTGAACCAAATTTTTTACCATTAAGTGTAGAATCGTTTATGCCAAGTTCTTTATCTTTATTATAATACTGGGCATCAAGCTGAAAATCTCCCCTTACCTGACCTCCAAGGAGGTTTTGGGCAAACCCTTGGTTAATTTCAGATAATAAGGTAAAGATTATTAAAGCGAGTAGAATTTTTTTCATCATTATTTTTTTAAAAATAAAACTATTCTATTGTTTTACCTTCGGAAACTTTCTTTAAGTTTTTGTATAGTTCAGTTTCGTTTCCTTCTTTAAATTCTACTTTTTTTCAAACAATATTTCCATTGCCATCGAGCAGAAAAGTTGTGGGAACCACGGTAATACCCAGTGCACGGTAAAGATCTTTGTTTTGGTCCAACAAAATTTCGTAGTCCCAGTTCTTACCATTAGCAAATGGCATAACTTTGGCTGCGTTGCGAACATCGTCAATTGAAATTGCTATAAGTTTTACCCCTGTTTCCTTTTGCCAGTTTTCGTATTCTTCCGAAATCACATTAAGTTCTTTAATACAATTTGTACACCATGTAGCCCAGAAACTTATTATTATCGGTTTTCCGTCGTTGTGAATAGAAGAAGTGTTAAATATTTTGCCATCAGGTGTTCTTAAATCAACTGAAGGAAGCTTTTGTATAGACATTTCTGTCTGGGGAAAAGCAAGTGAAGCAATTGCAAAAAGATTAATAAACAGAATAATAGATTTTAATTTCATTGTAAAACGTTTTAAAATTCAGATGAGGCAAATATCTAAAAAATTATATACATTAAAATAAATATGTTAAAATTTGTTCCATCAATAAAAATATTAAAGGGTTTCTCAGGTATAATACGGCAAGAAGCTACTAACTTAACCAACTGTTTGCCGTGTTATTGCAAAGCAAAAAATAAGCCTGTACTATTAAAACTAAGTGAATAACTCATAAAAATATTTTTCACATAATGTGAAAATGCAGATAGCAGTAAAACGAAAGCTGTTGGCTAATGCCTGGAAGATTACAAATTTGCCATTATTTCTTCTGTCATTTCCATGTTGTGATATACGTTTTGCACATCATCATCGTCTTCAAACATGTCAATAACTTTTAACACCTTAAGGGCAACATCATTTTCAACCGGGGTGGTTGTAATAGGAATTCGCTGCAATTGTGCACTTTCCGGTTCAATACCCAAAACTTCGAGTTTTTTCATCATTATGCCGAAATCTTCCATCTGAGTGGTTACGGTAACGATATCGCTTTCGGAATCACTTTCTATGTCTTCGGCGCCTGCGTCAATCACCTCCATTTCAAAATCGTCCATATTTTTTATATGGCTTTTGGGAATGACAAAAACTCCCTTGCGTTCAAAAACGTGTGCCAACGAGCCATTAGTACCCAGATTTCCACCATATTTATTAAAAATAGAACGAATATTTGCTACCGTACGCTGAAGATTATCGGTAGTACATTCAATAAAAACAGCTACGCTGTGAACATAACCTTCATAGGTAGTTTCCTGTAACGAAGCTGCGTCTTTATCAGCTCCTTTGCTTATAGCCCGTTGGATATTTTCTTTGGGCATACTTGCGCCTTTGGCATTGGCAATAGCCAGCCTTAGCCGAGGGTTGGAATCCGGATCGCTTCCGCTTTCACGAACGGCAATGGTTATATCTTTAATGATTTTTGAAAAAATTTTAGAACGCTTGGCGTCTAAAGCACCCTTTTTGCGCTTGATGGTTGACCATTTATTATGACCTGACATAAATCTTGATTTTTGGGGTGCTAAATTAAAAAAAAATTGACAATTAAACAGAAAATGCCATCCAAAGGATGGCATTTTAAGATTGGTTTTTTGGTTATAAAAGATTACCAGTTGTTTACATCAAACGCAATTCCTAAGCTGAAAGGATACAACTCGGGGTCTTTTCCGTCTTTAAACAAAGTGGTAAGAGAGTAGGTTCCGTAAAGATTAACCAATCCCCAGCCAATACGTGCGGTAGCATCGAGTTTAAAAGGATTGAGATGAAAATCATCGTGATTTTTGGTCATTTTCCCATCAGATAAAACAATCTTGGTATGCGAACCGTAACGAATCCCTCCGATAAGCCCGGCAGTGATGTGGAAGCTGTTAACATCGGTCCGGTCGTTAGTTTGATATTCGAGCAGCAGGGGCACAGTAAGATAATTTACAAGTAATTTGGTCTTTTTATAGTTGCTTGTTGCTGCATTATCAACAAAGCCGTAAACGATATTTGTATCGGAAACTAATACGGTATTGTTGTCGAAACGATAGTTATTGTAAGTTAAGCCTATCCCGGTAATTAAGCCTAAATGATTGTTTATGAGATTAATGTTTTGTTCATAAAGGTTAATATCAACATTGATTGATTTTTCGTATTTTAGATCCAAATATTCGTATTTATCAGCCATTTCCATATCATTATCGGAGGTAAGATAGCCGTTTATGCCCAGATCCAACCCACCCCAATGTCCGTTGAACTCATTTTTATGTTTGTCTTTTTCGTATTTAATGCCCTCATCATCAACAATAATTTTTTTGTCGCCCAGAATCACAATAGAGTGATCATTATCTCTGTGGTGTTTATGTTTGCGAATAATGATACGGGTTGAGTCTGCATTGTATTCGGTAATGGTTTCTGAATCGTCAATTATCACGGGAGGAACAGGGGGTATAGGGGGAACGGATATATTATTTTCTATTTCCCTTGCTTGTTCTTCCAATTCTCTTGCCTGTTGTTCCAATTCTCTCGATTTTTCTTCAATTCTTCTTCTCTGGATTTCAATAGTTCCATTTTTTTCAATCCGCTGAATTGGAGGGTTGGCAATATTGTTAAAAAAGCCAGCACCTGTAACTTCTGCTTCCACTTCGTCCTTCGCATTGATTTTGGCATTTGCGGCTCCACTAACTTCCAGCTTGGCGCTTGAAGTTTCCAGCTCGGTGGCTTTTAAATGCCCGGCGCCGCTAACTTCAGAGTTAAGATTGTTGGCATTTCCCGAAAGTTTCACATCGGCAGCTCCCGAAATCTCACTTTTCATGGTGTTAACATTCAGTGCAAGAGTAGCTTTTGATGCACCGCTGGCTTCCAGTACGAAATTTTCGGCTGCAAGCGTTCCTGTAGTACTTACCTGTGCTGCACCGGAAATTTCAAGCCGTTCGAGTGTTTTACAGGTGATGTTTACTTCGAGTTTTGAAGCATTTCTGATACCCCTTGCATATATTTCGAGGGTATTAGCCGAAACTTCTGTAATAATCCTGTCAATGTTTTCTTCATCACTAATTACTGTAACAGCATTTTCATTTCCTTGTGATAATGTTACTTTAAATGCTCCTCCAACTTCAATGGCATTAAAATCGGATACAGTTCTTTTTTGTTCTACAGTTCCTTGGCTGAAAGCAAATGCACTTGTGAACAACATCGTGAAAGCTAACAAACCGACATTTAAAAGTTTTGTTTTCATGGTTTATCCTTACTTTGAATGGTTAATTTTCCCGTTTTTCTTTGTCGTATGACGAAAATACACTGGATTAGTTACAAAAACGGAAAGTTTTTTTACCGAATAAGTGTAATAACCCCTCTTTTTTCATAAGATTTACCGCTAAATAATTTAAAGACAATATTGTAAAAATAAATTCCCATGGGATAACCGTCCCCGTTCCAACCTTCATTTTGATTATGAGTAGAATAAATTTGTTTTCCCAAGCGGTCGAAAATCGTGAAAGTAAAAGTGCTGAATTGAAAAACTTCCGCCGGAACGGGATGAAAAATGTCGTTCAACCCATCGCCATCGGGAGTAAATGCATTAGGAATTGTAAAATAGGGGGTTTGAACCAAAGTTACCGGGTTAGAAAAACTTATTACAGTATCAGGATTAGAATTCAATACATCAGGAACACATTCTGCTTCTATCACATATGTAAAACTAAGACCTAAATGGGCGTATTGCAAGACTATATCATTATAATTTGTCGTTGTTGCAGGAAGAATAATTAAAGTATCGGGTCTGTCCGGAATACTTCTGCGAACCCTGTAGTGAATTACTTTCCATTGGCTGTTTGTATGGGCATTCCACTCAAGGGTATTCGTGCTTTCGTTGGCGGAGTATGCTGTAAGTAGCATGGTTTGGGCTTGTACCGTAAGGAGGTTGCTTTCGTTGCCGCAACTATCTAAAGCCGTAACATTATAAATATAGGAGTAGTTATTTGTCCTGGCAGAGGCATCGGTTATCAGCAACTCGCTATTCCAGCCATTGGTAAAAAACATTTCCTGTGTATTTCCCGTGCCTACTTCCGTCCGGAGAATTTTAAGCTGTGCGTAAGGGTTGGTTTGATCAGGAGTTAGCAGCAGCTCGGCAGTATTGTTGTTCACACTGAGCAATTTTAGTCCGAGCCGGGAAGGCATAGGAGGGTATTGTGCTGAAAAGCAGCGTTCGCAAGAAGAAGAGGTGCTGCCATTATTTCGGTAAAGCCGAATCAGGTAACAGTAAGGTGCTCCTTGCATAAAATCAAATTCGTGAATAAATATTCCGCCAGTTGCTTCTCCCAGGTAGGTTTCTTTTCCGTGTTCGGTACTGAAAACAGAATAGCCGATTATGTCGTTATAAGTAAATTCACTATTATTAAAAAGCAAAGTGGCGATTTTGTCGCATTGCTGAAACGAAAGGGAACGAAAAAACAAGGTTCCTATAGGATACAAAGTCCCATCAGGGCTGACATTATCACCCTGATAAGCATTTACACAATATGCCTGATTGCCAATGCACGGATCGAATAAAATATCTGTGTAGGAAGAAGATGTTATGCCATGCACGGTGTCTATCAATATCCGGCTTGCGCCATTTAAATGATAAATAAGATAACCATCGGTTGAATCATGATTGGGAAACCACGAGACGACAGCCTTACCATTTACTATACTCACCGAATCAATAACCGGTGTTGGGGGTAGCTGAGCGAAACCTACTACTGCTTTAATCAACACAAAAACGGTGATAATGATTCTGTACATTTTTGTAATTCAGTAAATTCCTATTTCCCGGCAACAACCGTCCAAAGGTCTTCTTCCTTCAGATAGGCATTGGCAAGCTGAGCAATTTTTTCTGCAGAGGTGGACTGTATTGCATCCAGCCATTGGTAGTAATAAGAGAAATCTTTTCCGTACATCAGGGTCTTTTTGTATTTATCGGCTAATGAAAAGGGGTCTTCTATTCCATGCAAAAAACTGCCGAGCATATAATTTTTAACTAGCGAAAGTTCTTTTTCTTTTATCGGAATTTCGCGCAATTGTTGTATTTCAAACATAATTTCCTGTAATGCCTGGTTTGTGCTATCACCGTTTACTTCCGAAGCTATGGTTAAATAACCTGAATGCCTAAAAGAAACTAATTGCGAGCCAATGCCATAGGTATATCCTTTTTCTTCGCGAAGATTTGTCATTAATCTGGAACCGAAATAATCCCCTAATAAAGTATTCAACACGGTAAAAGGGAAATAATCAGGATGTGTACGGTTGAAAAGGGGTCTGCCGATGCGTATGCCCGATTGTTGTGTGTCGTGTTTGGTAATTTTACGATAATGGTCTGTAATAGGAATGATTTCTGCCGGTTGATGGGTTTCTGCAGCCGTGTTTTCCCAGTCTTTTCCACCAAAAAAGCGATTGAGTGCTGCGGGTAGCGAACCAGGAATTTTGCCGGAAAGAATAATTTTGCAGTTATCAGACCTGTAATATTCGGAATGGTAACTCTTCCATGCCTCACGGTGCAAGTTAGAAAAAACCTCTTCTTTGATCGTTTTTCCGTAAGGATGTTCCGCTCCGAAGATGGTTTCCATAAAATGTGTTCTTGCCAGATATTTTACCTTTTGCTGATTGATAATAAACCGTTGGTGTTCTTTTTGGATGAAAATATCTATTTCTTTTTGTGGAAATTCTGGCATCTTGATGATTTCTTCAAGCAAAGGAAGTAATGTATCAAGGTGTTTATTAAGAGAATACAATGTGATTACTGCATCGTCAGCTTCTGAAAAAGTATCAAGAAATGCTCCGTAAAAGTCAAGTTTTTCGGCTATTTCAGCAGAAGTGTGCCGGCAGGTTCCTTCTTTCATTAGCCGGTTTACTCCGTAAGCTATGTAAGGGGATGGCTGATACCATTTTCCGGCTTTAAAAATAAAATCTATTTTTACAATGTCCTGAGAGCCTCCCTGAATAGGGCAAATCGGGATTCCATTATCAAGACAAAACACAGAAGGAGTGGGTAATTGGGGCGTAATAAATGCATTCAGCCCGGGAGGTATTTTTCGGTTAAGCGACATGGTTACTGTTTGGCAAGGTAATACAAAGTTGAACAATTGTGCGGAACGAGTGAAAGGGAAGCAGTTTTGACAATATCGTCCGGCGTTACTGACATAAAGCGTTTTATTTCTGTATTTACCAGATTGGCATCTCCCATCAATTCGGCGAAGGCAAGATTGATGGCTTTGTCGAGTACTTTCATTTCCGAAAAAACCAACATGGATTCAATTTTGTTTTTTACTTTCTGTAATTCATAATTGCTGACTTTTTCTTCTGCCAGTCTGCTGATTTCGTTGTTCAGGGCTTGTTCAGCCTGTTCCATACGAATATCTTTCAGCAACTTTCCGGTAATTACCAGCAATCCTTCGTCAAAATCACCGGTTACAAAGGCATTGATTTCACTGAAAAGTTGTTGTTTTTTTACCAGTTCCTGTTCCAGCCGCGAGGAATCTCCATTGGCAAGCAGGTCGGAAATGACATCAAAAATATAAAAATCCGGGCTGCTTCGTTTGCAGATATGCCAGGCTTTGTATAGGGAATCGAAAGGTACAGAGCGTTCAACGGTTAAAAAACGCGCTTCGGTTTGAACAGGTTCGGATGGCAGATTCCGGAAATAGGTTCCTGCATTTTCAATTGGCTGGAACCAGCGGTAGCAAAGCTGTTTAATTGTTTCAGTGTCCACATTTCCCGCGATAGTCATGATGGCGTTTCCGGGATTGTAATACTGATGATAAAATTTTTTTACTTCTTCCATTTTTGCCTGCCGGATATGTGAAATATCTTTTCCTATTGTATTCCATTGGTAAGGATGTACCTTATATGCCAGGGGGCGCAACAATAGCCAGGCATCACCATAAGGCTGGTTTAGATAACTTTCCCGGAACTCTTCTATCACGACTTTTCGTTGCACATTAAGACTTTGGGGTGTAAAAGCCAGGTTAAGCATGCGGTCGCTTTCGAGCCAGAAGGCGGTTTCGAGGTTATGCCTGGGAATGGTAAGGTAATAATTGGTAATATCATTATTGGTAAAGGCATTGTTTTCACCGCCAGCACGTTCAAGGGGTTCGTCGTAGCGGGGAATATGCACCGAACCGCCAAACATCAGATGTTCAAACAGGTGAGCGAAGCCGGTTCGGTCAGGATTTTCGTCGCGGGAACCTACGTTGTAAAGTATATTCATGGCAACTATAGGGGAGAGCTCGTCGCGGTGCACCAGCACTTTTAATCCATTATCCAAAACAAACCGGTCGAAAAGAATCATATTAGTAAATGTGTAAGATGCAAACGCAGAAATTTATACAAAAGTACACGAAAACGTATAACGGTTTTGTTGTCAATGACTCTTTTTTAAAAAAACGACTCCTCCTGTTGCCTGGAGAAGTCGTTATCTGAAAATGTGTCAAACGCGTTATTTTGCCATCAGGGCTTCAATATCGTCAGCTTCAATGGGTATGGAAGCCATCAGGTCAACAGGGCCGCTTTCAGTGATAAGGATGTCGTCTTCGATGCGGATGCCAATGCCTTCTTCCATAATATATAATCCCGGTTCACACGAAAAAACCATACCCGGCTGCAATGTTTCCTGTTTGGAACCTACATCATGTACATCCATACCCATAAAATGTGAAGTTCCGTGCATATAATACTTAAAATACAAAGGTTTTGAAGGATCCTGATTCTTTACATCTTCTTCGGTAAACATGCCCAGATTGATGAGTTCTTTTTCCATCAGTTTGCATACTTCGGCATGGTATTTATCAATGGTATTTCCAACAACGAGCATGCTGATAGCTTTTTTCATTACGCGACGGATGGCATTATAAACTTCTTTCTGACGTGGAGTGAATTTCCCGTTTACCGGAATCGTACGGCTAAGGTCACCGGCATAATTTGCATATTCGGCACCGATATCGAGCAGTAGCAAATCGCCGTCTTTGCATTCCTTGTCATTTTCCACATAATGCAACACACAGGCATTCTTTCCAGAAGCAATGATAGGATTATAGGAATGACAGGTTGCACGGTTGCGGATAAATTCACGGGTAATTTCCGCTTCCACTTCATATTCCATCACACCGGGTTTAACGAAAGAAAGTACACGACGGAATCCCTGTTCGGTAATATCGCAGGCTCTTTGTATCAATGCAACTTCCAGTGCAGACTTAACAACACGCAACTGGGAAAGAATCGGAGCCGAACGCTCGTAGTTATGAACGGGATATTTACATTTTAACTCTTTGGCAAAACGGAGATCACGATAGGGTACCTCGGAGGAGAACCGGATGTTTTCGTTGGTATTCAGATACACATTTTCGCAGGTAGCCATCACTTCGGCAAGAGCGCTTTCAAAACTTTCGAGCCAGTAGATGTTTTTTATGCCTGAGGCTTTTTGTGCTTCTTCCATGGTATATTTATGCCCGTACCACACGGCGATGTGTTCGTTGGTTTCTACCAGGAACAAGGCTTCGCGCCATTTGGGGTTAGGGCAATCGGGTGCAATGAGCAGAATGGTTTTTTCCTGGTCAATGCTCGAAAGGTAAAACAAATCGCTGTTTTGGCGGAATGGAAAATTCTGGTCGCCATTGCGTGGAAATTCATCGTTGGAATTAAAAATTGCCACCGATTTTGGTTTTAATTGTTTGCGGAAATTATCACGGTTAATGATAAACAATTCCGGATTTATAGGTTCGTATTTCATTAGGGTTGGTTATTAATTATTTAAATTTTTTTAATATTTTCGTAAACTTGTTTAGTTTTGTATGGTTATGGCTTACAAACCTACACGAATTTTTTGAGATTATTCTATTTTCACACGAAAAATTATGATACGTTATTCCTCCATCACCCAAAAAATTATTATTGCGCTTGCAGGATTTTTTCTCATCACCTTTTTGGTAGTGCATCTAAGTATTAACCTATTGCTTCTCAGAAACGATGATGGTGAATGGTTTACAGCAGCAGCGCATTTTATGTCAACAAACTATGTGCTTAAAGTGTTCGAAGTGATTTTATTTGGTGGCTTTGCACTTCATATCTTACTTGCCATTCTGGTACAGATACAAAATTGGTGGGCTCGTCCGCAACACTATAAAATTGGTGGGTTTTCACACACTTCTTTTTTTTCGAAGTACATGATTCATACCGGAGTCATTATTATCCTTTTTCTGGTCATCCATTTTAGCAATTTTTATTTTGTGAAAGCGGGCTGGGTGGCACCTCCTACCGGGGTTGACAGGCACGATTTTTATACCATGGCACAGCTGTTGTTTTCCGATTTTCGTTACAGCCTGCTTTACATTGTTTTCATGCTATTTTTAGGTTTTCATCTTAACCACGCTTTTCAGGCGGCTTTTCAGACACTTGGGCTGAATCATAGTAAATACAATACAGCCATTAAACTTGCCGGAATTTTGTACTCCATTATTATTCCTTTGGGTTTTGCCATTATTCCCATGTATTATCTGTGGTGGAAATAAATACAGGCTAAGGAGGGAAGTAGTTTTTATAAAAACCGTTCACCTACCATGTATCCGTGCCCGGTAGCATAAATGATGCTGCGAGTTGCACCGCTGCAATCGCCAATGAACATCAGGTTATTAATCTTATCGTTGTCGAGACGATTTGAGTAAAATTTTATTTCGGGAGCATAAACCAAGTTATCCGGATTGGCAGTACCAGGGAGTACTTTGTCAAGGTTTTCAATAAAATCAATGATACTTTCGATGATACGACGCGGAAAAGCAAGGTTGATGTCGCCCAGGATGTAATTTTCACTGTCGAGAGTAGGTTGTACCCGGTAAAGATACTTGGTACGTTTCGACATTTTAAAGTTTTCGTATGTCTGCAATATCAGCTTATCCTTTCCTGCCAACAGGTTGGTAAGCTTGGCGATAAGCGAACCAAAGCCAATAGGATCGTTGAAGGGCTCGGTAAGCTGAATAGTAACCAATACCGCAAAATTGGTATTTTTACTTTTGTCTTTCACCTTGGCATGCCCGTTTACAGTAACAAAATCACCATAATGCTCGGTAACCACGTAGCCAGAAGGATTGTTGCAAAATGTACGAACCATATACCCTGTGCGACTTTTAAATTTTACTTTAAATTCGTACATTTCCCGGTTGATATCTTCCACAATATGGTTGGGAATTTCAAAGCGTATGCCCAGGTCAACCTTGGTATTGTCGAGTATCAGTTCTGGATATTTGTGAATCAAAGTATTGATGAGTTTATGCCCGCTTCTGCCCACAGAAACAATGGCAGAGTCAAAAGTATCGGTATTATTCAGCATCACCTTTCCGGGCAGGCAGTTAACTTCTTTTATTTCGTTCTCGAAATGAAAATGAATATTGCTGTATTTTTTAAAAGAATCATAAATATTGAACAGAACTTCTTTTAGCCGGTCGGTGCCGATATGGTAAAAATCGGAAGCAATTGGCTGGAATCCCTTTTCGTAAAACCGGCTGTAATATTCTTTATTGGTAAACGAACTGCCGGTTTCCACCGTTCCGTTATCGGTATGATGGATGTAGTAATCCACTATTTCCTTCTGAAGCGTCAACGGTATGTCCATGTCGCCACCCATTTCGCGCGAAACGAAAAGCTTCCCGTCGGCTCGTATGCCAGAAATACTTGACGAATAAATATCTTTACTTTTTTCAAAAACATGAATTTCATGTTCCGAATTTTTAATTCTTTCAATAAAACCAATGGCGGCAGCACCAAAACCAATCACGGCAATTTTCATACGCAATTTGCAAAAAGAGGCTAAAAGTACACAAATTAAACTTTTTATAGCAGATATTTTATTAAAAAAATCAAAAAAATAGGTTACAACCCATTATTTAGCTATATTTGTATCATTAATTTTATCAGGCAATGAAAAATATTCTTGTGCCGGTAGATTTTTCCGATTTGTCGCTGGAAGTTATTAACAAAGCTGCTGAGATAGCCTTTGCCTTTAAAAGTAAAATATGGTTAATCCATATTGCTTCCCTTCCTCCTGCTTTTGTTGGTTTTGATATGGTATCACCTGCCGATCAAACATATCAGGATGAAGATTTGCAACAGCAGGAAAGAGAATTACAACTGCTGGAAAAGCATGTTCAAGACAAAGGGTTGGATGCAAGAGCTTTGTTGGTAAAAGGACTTATTGTAGATAGTATTCTGGAACAGGCTGAAAAAGTGGAGTCTGACCTTATTGTTATGGGTTCGCACAATCATGGATTTTTCTACAAAACTTTTTTGGGTAGTGTAAGCGAAGGTGTGATGCGGAAGTCGAAAATCCCGGTGTTGATTGTTCCCGAAAAGGAATAAAAGACAAATTTTTTACTTTATCAGGATTCAAAACAGTTTTCGGAGGAGTTCTTCTTTCCGGAGCTTTTTAAGGGTAGCCCTTATCCAGGCTTTGTTTTCCGGTTTGTACCAAAAGAAAAATCGTTGTTGGTTCAGTTTATCCTCCCGGTTTTTTGCCACGTACACGGGTTTTATCGTGTAGGGGTCCAGTCCGGTGTAATACATTACTGAAGCAAGGGTCATGGGGGTTGGCGTTAAATCCTGTACCTGTTCCAGTTTATACCCTAAAGTTTTTGTTTCCACAGCAAGTTCTGCCATATTTTCGAGACTGCAACCCGGATGGCTCGAAATAAAATAAGGAATCAGTTGCTGGTTTAGCCCGTTTTCGCGGTTGATGGCATCGAATTGTTTTTTAAAGTCATGAAAAAGCCGGAACGAAGGCTTTCGCATGATTTGCAATACACTGTCGGCGGTATGCTCGGGAGCCACTTTCAGTCTTCCCGAAACATGATGTACAATCACCTGGCGGGTATATTCCCTCAGTCCGAAACGCCGGTTTTCTTCATCACTTTTACCGGCGAGCAGGTCGTAGCGTATACCGCTGCCGATGGTAACCTTCTTTATCTGCGGAAGCACAGCTACCTTACGATACAATGCGGTAAGAGGTTGATGATCGAAATTCAGATTTTTACAAACGGAAGGGAAAATACAGGAAGCCCTGCCGCACTTTTTACATAGTGCCGTATCAAAGCCTTTCATCCGGTACATATTTGCCGACGGGCCACCCAGGTCGGTGATATAACCTTTAAAATCTGGCATCCTGGTAATGGCTTCTGCCTCGCGCAGAACGGATGCTTCCGAACGGCTGGTAATAAATTTTCCCTGGTGTGCCGAAATGGTGCAAAAGCTGCATCCGCCAAAGCATCCTCGGTGGATATTTACCGAATGGCGTATCATCTCGTAAGCCGGAATGGTACCTCTTTTGGCATATTTTGGGTGTGGAAGACGGGTAAACGGCAAGTCGTAAACGGCATCCAGTTCGGTTTCTTCCATGGGGGGAAAAGGTGGATTCACAGCAACAACTTTCTCGCCAACAGCTTGCAGAATATGCTTAACCTGCCAGCGGTTCGATTCCTGTTCGGTAAGCCGAAAAGCCAGGGCAAAAGCTTTTTTATCCTTTACACAAACTTCATGTGCAGGAAGTTCTATGCTTTCGTGGAAGTTCTGAGCTACCGTTTTATTTTCAGTAAGGTAAGCCGTTTGCGGAATATTGGTAAGTTCTGCAAAGGGTTTCCCGGATTTTAATTCGTTTAAGAGGGCAACCAGTGGTCGCTCGCCCATGCCATAAATCAGCAGGTCGGCACCGGTATCTGTCAGAATAGAAGGTTTCAGGCTGTTGCTCCAGTAATCGTAATGGGTAAGTCGTCGCAGCGACGCTTCTATACCGCCAAGCACCACCGGAACATCCGGGTAAAGTTGTTTACAGATGCGTGTGTAGACGTAAGCTGCATAATCGGGACGGAAACCGGCATTGCCACCCGGAGTAAAAGCATCGTCGGAACGAAGGCGTTTGTTGGCGGTGTAATGATTTACCATTGAGTCCATGTTGCCGGAAGCAACACCAAAGAACAGTTTAGGCTTGCCGAATTTACGGAAATCACGCAGGTCGTCCTGCCAGTTGGGTTGAGGGACTATTGCCACGCGAAGGCCTTCTTTTTCAATAACACGACTTACCACAGCCGTCCCGAAAGAGGGGTGATCCACATAGGCATCGCCGGTGATAAGGACGACATCCACTTCGTTCCAGCCACGGTGGAGCATCTCGTCGCGGGTAATGGGGAGCCAAAGAGGAGGTTTTTTACCGGAGATCGTCAAATCTTGTTGAATTCATGAAATGAATATTTTGCAAAAGTAGCCATTAGCTGCAAATTTACCGGAAAAATATAAAGTCTTTTTAAAATGAGACAATCTGCCACTCACGGATTTTGCCAGGACTTCGTTTACGCCAACCTTTAGATATGCAATCTTAGGTACTACTTTCTCATCGCTCCCAGTTTCCAGTTCACTGCTGCTTCACCCATTTCCCGCTATCTTTTACTTCTCCATTCTGCATTATACGGTAAAAATACATGCCCTGATTTAGTGCTGAGGTATTTACTGAAGTGGTTTCGTTGATGTTTTGTTGTACTACCAACCTGCCGTTGGCATCGTACATCTCTAATGTTGCATCTTTTAAAGCGGTTTGGATGTGCAAAGTGTTGGCGCCGGGGTTGGGGTAAAGAATGGCTTCCTTAGCCATTATACCGGGATTATCTTTAACAGAAGTAACATTTCCATTTTCATCAACTTTTATAATAAATATATCACGCTCCTCATTCTGTGTTAAATAATCATATCTTGTGCCAAGCAAAAGGCAGCCACCATCTGAAGTAGCTTTTACAGTCCATAAAACGTAATAAGCGTCTCCCCCATAATACTTTGTCCATATAATATTCAAATCCTTATCTAATCTGGTGAGTGAAAACCATGATTTGTATGTTGACCAATACCCCCCCCCACCATTTACATCAAAATTCTTTATCCCTCCTATATAAGCAGAGTTATCTCCATTCACGGAAATGATATCTCTGCATGCAGGAAAAGTGAGCGTATCATTTACTTCAATATCAGTTTGTGAAATAATAGTATCTTCCGGGTTAAGGATAATAGAAGTAATGCCTCTTTTAACTCCGGGAGCTGGATAATTACTATGTACTATTTCTGAAACACAAATTAAAGTAGTATCTGAAAACCATTTTGCTGAACTATGAACCCCTTCTAAAATCTGATCAAATGAAAAGAAGGATTGAATATTTAAGGAAGAATCTAATCGTACCATTTCATTTGTATTTTTTTCAGAACGACCAAAAATAAACGCATAGAAACCTTTCCTTTCTTTTCTTTCTACCATGTCATAACAAAACATTATATCATTAAATAATTTAAACTGTGTTTGTTTACTATTCATGTTTATCTTATAAACAAACATATTATTCTGATATATATTTAATTTATTACACAAATAACCAAATATGATAAAGTTTCCGGAGCTATCAACAAAGCTCATGGCATCTGTCACATCAAGACTATCTGGTAGGATAAAAAAATGAAGACTTGTTGTATCATAATTACTATTTAATTCAGAAATAAAAAACCTGTTAATACCAGCATTTGTAGTATCTATCAAATCACCAACAACATATATCTGACCACTTTTTTCAACTATATTGAAAAAATCGCCGGAATATGGTGAAAAATTATATTGCTTATATGATTCTATATTGCCATTGAAGTCAGTTTTAATCAATAGAGGACTTTTGCAAGACGTTGCCCAATCAAACGTTCTTCCTACAAACAAAAAAGTACCATCCGAAAGTTCTTTAGTATCATAAACTACATCATCTGTTTCAGGATGTGTTAAATTAAGTAGAAATTCAGGCTGAGCTTTGCTGTTTCCTACCCATACTACAATGATTGCCAGTAATAGAAATTTTTTTTTAATCATATTTTCAATATATTATTTTTAGAAGGGCTGTACAAAAGTGCAGCCCTTCGATGGTTAATTAAATCATTTAGAACCAGCACATCCACACTTAATTGTCTATGTTGGTTTTTATTTCCCCTTTTGTTTATTGATTTCTTTAAAAAAATTTGTATTCTTCTTTGCTTTATCTTAAAGATTATCAAAAAAATTAAGTTTTGTTATACTTTCAAAATTAAGTTTTTTTATTTACGACGATTATTGGTTGAATGTTTTCTTATACAAGTGGATTGGTTCGTTCTTTTTTGTTTTTTCATAGCTCCAGGCTCCCAGTTCACTGCTGCTTCACCCATTTCCCGCTATCTTTTACTTCTCCTTTCTGCATTACCCGGTAAAAATACATGCCCTGATTTAGTGCAGATGTACTTACCGTTGTGGTTTCGTTTATGTCTTGTTGTATTACTAACTTGCCGTTGGCATCGTACATCTCTAATTTCGCATCTTTTAATGTGGTTTGGATGTATAGAATGTTGGTGCCGGGGTTGGGTAAGAGTTGAAAAGTATTTTCCTTTTTCTTTTTACTGATTCCTGCGATATAATCGCATGAGGAAGCAATGTTTGTGGAAAAATATCCCAAAGTATTATCTTCATAACACCTTAATGGACCACCTTCAAAAACATCCAAAATATTACAAAGCATGG
>Ga0265297_10001903_pt1 | contig 45398 bp, 24 predicted proteins | sample Munlanlwell13791_FD_192502 | JGI IMG/M metagenome (GOLD analysis project Ga0265297, IMG submission 192502) | Leachate microbial communities from a municipal landfill in Southern Ontario, Canada - Leachate well 137-91 | ecosystem: Engineered > Solid waste > Landfill > Unclassified | place...
CCTTTGGCTCAACTGCCGATTCTGTTTCTGACGCTATGTTACTGAACATTTCACGTGCCCCCCTGGCAAATGCTGGCGAGGATGCTACAGTTTGTGCCGATTCCTTCATCATGCTTGAAGGAACTGCTTCAGATTATCAGAGTATCCACTGGACAACTTTTGGCACAGGAACTTTTAACGAACCAAATTCTCTTGTAACTTATTATCAACCAAGTGTAGAAGACATTGCAAACGGAGAAGTCGTTTTGCAGCTTATGGCTTACGGAAATGGCACTTGCCAACCTTTTACCGATGATATAAAATTGCAATTTAACCCTTTGCCAACAATTAGTGTTCCTTCTGAATTTGAAATCTGTTCCGGTGAAAGTACCCAGATTCCTCTTACACTTACCGGGGTGGCTCCATGGTCAATTCAAACACTTGACGGGCAAACTCTTACCGCTAATTCTTCTCCCTTTAGCTGGGAACTGGCTCCTGAAAATACGGAAACTGTAACATTATCTTCCGTTACCGATGGAACAGGCTGTACAAATAACGGGCAAACAGAATTTACCATTACCGTAAATCCGCTTCCTTCTGCACAATTAAGCGGTTCTGCTGCAGTTTGCGAAGGTGAAAACACTGAGCTTACCCTCAGCCTCACCGGAACAGCTCCATGGCAGGTTACGCTGAACAATGATGAAGTAATTACGGCTTATGACACTCCATATACCTGGGCAATAACTCCTCAAAACGATATAACATATTCAATCACCAGAGTAAATGATGCAGATGGCTGCTCCGGATCCTTTTCGGGCGAAGCACAGATAATAATAAACACCTTCCCGGCTATACCTGCTACTCCGCAAGGACCCAAAACCGTGGATGTTCATTATATCAAGGTTTCGGAATTTACAACAAACGAAATACCTGAAACCAGCTTAATCTGGCTTTTAAGCCCTGAAAATGCAGGAACTATTATTAATAACGGAATAACTGCAGTGGTAGCATGGGACACAACTTTCAGAGGCGAAATTCTGGTGATGGTGAAGGCTTTGAACAAGTGCGGCGAAAGCGAATTTTCTCATGCATGGGAAACTGTCATTTACTCAACCCTTGGAATTGATGAACCTTCCCCTGAAAAATCTTTCAGCATTTTCCCCAATCCAAACAACGGTTATTTCAGTGTTGCTTATAATCTTATGGGCAATGAAACCGTAAAAATGCGTATAATGAACACATTGGGAGCTACAATCTGGGAAAAGAATGCCGTAAACATCTCTGGAAATGAAGCTTTAAATTTCGCTTTGCCATTCATCGAAAAAGGCATTTATTTTTTTATTATTGCAAATCATAAAATCAATTTAACCTATAAAATAATAATTCAATAAAATCACATACAAAAATGAGAAAACTACTTACCTTATTATTAGCCATTTTTGCTTTTACTACCTTCGGTAAAAGTTGGGTGGGAATACATGATCTACAACCATCTCCGGCTCAAAAAATCCTGATTTCTTCTGACATCCGGACATCGAAAATCCAATTTTCCATTCCTGGATTTAACATGCAGGAAGTTACTACCCCAAAGGGTAGCCAATATGTTATCAGTGTGGGCGAAGGTACTCCCCTCCTCAAAAAAGGGGCACCCGACCTTTCCAAGCTCACCGCTTCGGTAATTATTCCTGATAAAGGAAAAATGGAAGTCAGGGTACTGGCTTCCGAGTTCACTGATTATCCCGATATGGATATAGCTCCTTCCAAAGGAAATTTATACAGGGATACTGACCCCTCTGCTATTCCCTTTATTTATGGCAAACCCTATTCCGAAGACAAATTTTACCCCGGAACTCTTGCCGAATTTCACAATCCCTACATCATTCGCGACCATCGCGGACAAACTATCGTTGTTTATCCCTTCCAATATAACCCCATTTCCAAGGTTTTAAGAGTATATAGCTCAATTATAGTGGAAATTTATTCAACAAACGAAAAGGGAATAAACACTCTCAGCAGCAAAAAAACATCGGGCAAAACTCCTGCCGGATTCCAGGAATTGTACAAAAGCCATTTTTTAAATGCTCCTGCTACTGACTATACTCCTGTAGATGAACAAGGGAAAATGCTCGTAATCAGTTATGGGCAATTTATGTCTGCTATGCAGCCCCTTGTTGACTGGAAAAACCAGCAGGGAATAGAAACCGAATTGATTGATGTATCTACCATCGGAAGTACAGCATCGGCAATAAAAACTTATATATCTGACTATTATAATGCTAATGACCTTGCATTTGTTTTATTGGTAGGCGATGCAGCCCAGATTCCTACTAACACCGGCACAGGTTTGGGAGGTCCATCAGACAATGCTTACGGTTTTATTGTTGGAAACGACCATTACTCAGATGTTTTTGTGGGAAGATTTTCTGCCGAAAACCTCACACAGGTAGAAACACAGGTACAAAAGGTTCTGATGTATGAAAAGGCACCTGTTACCACTACTGACTGGTTTTCAGTAGGAGTTGGTATTGCTTCCAGCCAGGGAACAGGCGATGACAATGAATACGACTACGAACACATGCAAAACATAAGGGAAAACAAATTACTACCCTTTACTTATACCGGAGTATCCGAGTTATACGACGGTAACCAGGGCGGACTTGATCAACCTGGTAATCCTACTCCAGCAAATGTAGCTACCGAAGTAAATGCAGGGGCTTCCATCATTAACTATACCGGTCATGGCAGCGAGATTTCATGGGGAACAACCGGTTTTTCAAATTCCGATATTACTGCACTTACCAATGATAATATGCTGCCCTTCATCTTCTCTGTGGCTTGTGTAAACGGTAATTTCCAGGGACAAACCTGCTTTGCAGAAGCCTGGCTGCGTGCTACACACAATGGACAACCTTCCGGAGCTGTTGCTACTCTTATGTCAACCATCAACCAAAGCTGGGATCCGCCTATGGATGGTCAGGATGAAATGAACGACCTGTTAGCGGAAACCTACTCCGATAATTTCAAAAGAACTTTTGGCGGAATTTCCATGAACGGCTGTATGCACATGAACGACGAATACGGAGTTGACGGAGACGAAATGACTGATACATGGAATATCTTCGGCGATCCTTCGCTTGCAATACGTACGGCAATGCCACAATCAATTGTTGCCAACCATAATCCTACAATTTTCCTTGGTTCGACACAATTCAGTGTTAATGCCGATGCAGAAGGTGCTATAGTAGCTCTTACCATTAATAACCAATTGGTAGCCAAAAGTATTATCAATGGCGGAGTAGCAGCTCTCGATTTCGCAGCCCTTACCCAACTCGACACCCTGCACCTGGTAATTACCGGATTCAACAAGTTGCCTTACATTGCCGATGTTCCTATCATCCCCGCCGAAGGTCCTTATGTTACCTATGATAATTTTTTAGTTAACGATTTGCAAGGCAATAACAACGGTGCCATTGATTTTGGCGAAAATATTGCCTTTTCCATCGGGTTGAAAAATGTGGGTATTGAAACTGCCGAAAATGTAGTAGTTACACTTACAAGCGACAATTCTTTCATCAACATTACCGATAATACCGAAACCTACGGAAATATCCTTGCAGGCGGAACAATTTCGGTTGCCGATGGTTTCGCATTCACTGTTGCCGATTCAATTCCTGATCATCTTAGCCTACTTTTCAATTTAACTATAACTGATGGTACCGAAACATGGAACAGCAGTTTTGTTGCTTTTGCCAATGCACCTGTTCTTTCATTGGGCAATATTACAATTGACGATGCAGCAGGCGGAAATGGTAACGGAAGACTCGATGCCGGTGAAAATGTTCAACTGAAAGTTGTCATTTCTAACAACGGTCATAGCGATGCAGGCGAAGTCCAGGCTGTTCTGACATCTTCAAATTCTTTTATCACAATAAATAACGGAACTTTTATTGCTGAAACACTTGCCGCCGGACAAACCGCTGAAGCCATTTTCGACATCACAACTGCCGGAAACGCTACCATAGGTACAGTTGCCGATTTTATCTGCACACTCACTTCGGGCGTTTATCAGGCACAAAATACATATTTCCGCCCAATAGGTCTGATACTCGAAGACTGGGAAAGTGGTGGAATGACTGGATTTGAATGGGCTACCAGCGGTGATGCCGACTGGGATGTTTCTACTGAAACTCCTTACGAAGGAACTTACTGCATTAAGTCAGGACTAATAGGTGACAACCAGTCAACTTTTATTTCACTCGATTATAATGTAATGAGTGATGATAGCATTTCGTTTTATCGCAAGGTTTCCTCCGAAGCGGATTATGATTATCTTAAATTCTATATTGATGGAACTGAAATGGGAAAATGGTCTGGCGAAGTGGACTGGTCGAGGGTGGTATATACCGTAACTGCCGGTGAACACACTTTCCAGTGGGAATATACGAAAGACGTTTCACAGTCCAGTGGCACCGATGCAGCTTATGTTGATTTCATCATACTTCCTCCTGCGCTAACAACCACTGCTTATGCTGGCGCCGACGGTACTGTTTGCGAAGGGAATATATACCAATGCAACGCCATTGCAACTAATTATGCATCAGTACTCTGGACAACTTCCGGAACCGGTACTTTCAGCGATGCCACCCTGCTCAACCCTGAATATACCCCCAGCCAGGCAGATATTGATGCCGGACAGGTTGTTCTTACTTTTACTGCCTTCGAACAGGGAAAAAGCGATGCTACCGACCAGATAATTCTTACTTTAAACAAAAATGCTGTTGTCTTTGCAGGCGATGATTTCACAGTTTGCGAAAACGAAACCGTTTCCATTACAAACTCCTCTGCAGTAAATTATACTGCATTGAACTGGACAACATCCGGAACCGGTACTTTCGACGATGTTACCCTGCTTAACCCTGTTTATATTCCCAGCGCTGAAGACTATTTAGCCGGAAATGTTACCCTTAACCTTACCGTTACAGGAATGGCTCCCTGCGGTGATGTTGCTGATGGTACCGTAGTTACCTTTACATTGCTCCCGGATACTCCCGAAATTCCGACTTCCGCTTCCAATCGTATCTGTCAGGATGCTCCGGATACCGAAGTAACAACCACAGGAAGCTCTAATGCCATTGATTATACATGGAGCATCGAACCTGTGGAAGCAGGAATAATAACCGGAACTACAACCCAGGCATCCATCAACTGGAGCCCTGACTTCTTCGGTGCTGCTAACATTACTGTCAAAGCACTGAATACCTGTGGTGAAAGTGATTATTCCTCCGCACTTGCCATTACACTGGTTCCCTTCCCTCTGGCTCCCGAAAAACCTATGGGAAGTGATTCTGTGGATGTGTTTATCACTACATCCTCCGACTTCCGGGTAAACAAGGCAATGCATGCTCTTACCTACACATGGAATATAGAACCTGTCGCCGCAGGTACCATAGCCGGAAACGACACCATTGCAACCATCACCTGGAGTAACTCATTCACAGGAACAGCAAATATCAGTGTTAAATCTGTTAACTCCTGTGGCGAAAGTGTATTCTCGGAAATAAAAACCGTTACACTTTATTCAACGTATGGTATTCCGCAAAATATACCATCCAATACCATTGCAGTGTATCCCAATCCTTCCAACGGAAATTTCGTAATTGAACTGAAAGGTATATCCTCCCATACCGTTGATATCCGTATTGCCAACGAAACGGGTATGAATGTGTACAAACAAAACAACATCAACATACAGGAGCAAAATATCCTTACCATGCAGTTGCAATCACTCAGCAACGGGGTATATTACCTTTTTGTTGAAGGGAAAAATTATCGCAGTGTACAAAAACTGATCATCAGCCGTTAATATATTTTTATCCTATCTTTATTACCCCGGAACGACATTTTTACCGTTTCGGGGTAATTTTTTTTACTTTTGCGCATATGATAATTGTTGGTATTACAGGAACACTCGGCGCCGGAAAAGGCACTATTGTAGATTATCTTACGAAAAATAAAGGGTTTAACCATTTTTCGGTGAGGGCTTTTTTAATCCGGGAAATTGGAAAATGCGGGCTGCCTGTAAACCGCGACAGTATGACTTCCGTAGCGAATGCGCTCAGGGAACGGCACACCCCTTCTTATATCACCGATTGTCTTTACGAAGAAGCAAAAGCTACGGGGAAAAATTGTGTGATTGAAAGCATACGCACACCCGGAGAGATTGATTCTCTGAAACAAAAGGGCAAATTTTATCTTTTTGCCGTAGATGCTCCCCCCGAAATTCGCTACGAACGGGTGGTGAAACGCAATTCGGAAACCGACCAGATTTCCTTCGATACATTTTTGGCTAACGAAGCCCGCGAAATGACCTCCAACGACCCAAACCACCAAAACCTACACCTCTGCATAGCAAAAGCCGACTTTGTCTTTTCCAACGAAGGAGATATTAGTGCCCTGTACCGAAAAGTGGAAAGTGTCCTGGGAGACATATTACAAAATACATGAATTATTACACGTTAACATAACTCGTGTTTTTTTACAGGCAAAATGTTCATTTTTTACCTAAAAAGTGAATACTGTTGTTCCTTATATTTAGCGAATATTCATAAAACAGCAACGAATCTCTTCAAAAACCCTGCGTTTAAAAAGTTTTTAACAATTTCCCTTTCTTTTGTTATACTTTTATACCCTTACATTAAACTTTAATACTAATTCATGCGCTTTAAACTTACGTTACAATATGAATCGGCATTAAACCATTCAAAACGAACGAGTGTTCCGCTCGATTACCAGTTTGGATTGTCCTCGTTCATTTATAAAACGTTATTTACAGGGGATAATACTTTTGCATTATGGCTACACGACAAGGGATACGATTTTGATAAACATAAATATAAACTATTTACCTTCTCACATCTGAAATTAGAAGCGGAAAGCTATCGCACTGATAAGGATATTATGTATCTTAACGGCTCATATGCTACCCTTTATATTTCTTTTTTAACAAGAGAAGCCATTGAACCATTTATTATCGGTTTGTTCCGTGAGCAAAGTTTTTTTCTTGGATATATTCCTCATAAAACTATCTTTAAGGTAATAAATATAGAAAAGCTTCAGGAACATGAATTTAAAGAGACAATGTCGTTTATCACAACGTCGCCTTTAGTAGTAAGCAGCATGCGGTTGCGCGAAGGAAAGAATCCTATTGCAAGCTATCTGAGTCCCCGGAACGAAGAATTTTCCCATTTCTTTTTCAAAAACTTAATACGGAAACATAATGCCTGGTGCCAGCACGAAGACTTGCCATTATTTTCAGGAACGTCAGATGGTTTTACCCTGCAAATATTATCTCCGGAAAAAATGAAGAGTTGTATGTTTAAGAAAGGAAGCGAAAAGCAATCAAAAGTTATAGGATATGAATTTCGTTTCGGGTTGAATGCCCCGGTAGAACTCATTAAAACCGGTTATTATGCAGGATTTGGAGAAAAAAATTCTATGGGGTTTGGGTGTGTGGAAATAAAGCGACAATTGAACAACCTTTTAGCTCCCGGTGAAGCCGGAATTGACAGCGTTGAAAAAAATAAAAAATACAAGCAGAATGAAACAAACCTACAAAACGATTGACTACGAATGGCTGACTAAGCCAACCGGTGACCCGTTTGCCGACGCAGGCGGATTTACCATTGAATATCTTTCGAAGAAGTTTCCTGAAATGGATATTTTGGAACTGATAGATTACATTGCAAAGATTTACGTCGGAAGTTGGGATGGAAAAATAAACGCATTTTTCTTAAATTCAAAAATCACATCTCCAGCTTATAAAAATTCGGAAAAGGTCGAAGAAACAGTAAAATATTTCAGTAGCATAATCAATGAAACAGAGCCTTATGATATAGGCTTTTGCCGTGTAACAGGAAGGGAAACAAAGTTATTTTGGGGCGGTAGAAACAATTCTATCATGACTGGTTCAGGAACACTGGTAAATTTTCATCACTATTTTCAAAAAGGTATTTCCCTTTCAAAAGAAGTATTGGTAAGGATGCACTTTGTTCCTTTTGCTTGCCAGCAACTGCAAGGAAAAATAAGTTTGATGCAAAGCAGTAACGAGGAACTAAGCAAGTTATTTGTGAAAATGACCGTTGAAAGAAACCTTCATGAAATTGGTGTTGGACTTTCTGAAGGAGTGGCAAAATCTGACTACAATAAGCCAGCCAACGCTATTTTCGATTTCGTTGACTCAGCTCTCTCTCAATTGAAGGAATTTAATGAAGAAAATACTTTACCATCGTTGACGCTGTACCACTTTACAAATTTTGGGGCAAGCCCCGAAATTCAGATGTACCAACTTCCTGCAAAGGTTTTTCTTTTTTACAGGACTTGCTTGCAACCTAGGTTCAAGGATGATTGGCAAAAATTTGTTCGTTCGCATTACTACGACAAACAGCATAAAGGCGCAAAATACAACCTTCAAACAGAAAAATTTGAATTGGTTAAGTCAAAAGAAACTGAGGTTATCGACATTGAAGACTACAAACAATGGTTTAACCGGATTTTAAATAAACTATTAATCAATGAGAATATCAGACCAGAATTTCTTCGCTGGTCACGCAGACATCCATTTAACTTTGAAATAGTATCAATCTATCAACAAAACATTATAGGTATGAAAAAAGAAACCATTAACAAAATTAAAGAGTTGGCCGCTTTTCTCGTGCGGGAAGAAGATGCCGACAAGATCAAAAAACGTATTAAAGCGCTCGACGGTGCTAAAAATGCTTCTGCTTTGCGGCGATTCATTTTAAAAGATGTCGTGGCTGCAAACTATGCAGCAGGGAATGATGATCCTATCGTTTCGGTCGATGACTATGTGAATTATCTGTTCCCCGATGGCTCTTACTGGGCTGAAATCAGGGATCTTTTACTCATTGCCATTTATCAGGAACTTCATGAAAGGGATTTAATCTCAGAAGAATTGAAAGTTGAATTAGAATCAGAAGTTGAAGAAGAAGTAACAAATGAATAAATCGAATAAACTATGAAAAACATTAAAACACAAGGATTCATCTTAATTGACGTAGATGTTGTAGCATTAAATAATGCAGGTAAAAACACCCAAAGCAACAACGACAATGCAATTGCAACCAAATCGATCCGTAAAAACGGACGCAGTTATGTATATGTATCAGGCCAGGCATGGCGTTACTGGTGGCGCGAAGCTCTGCAAAAAAATGCAGGTTGGAATTTATCGCCAATAACCCGTGATGGGAAAATCGCTTTTACCAATGCCGATCCATTGAAATTCCCAGATGACGATGTTTTTGGGTACATGCGAGCAGCTAAAGATGCCGAATTAGATGAAAATGGAGAACCTGTAAAAGATAAAAAGGGTAACATTAAAATGACAAACGTAACGGTAACCCGCGTTTCTCCACTAAAGAACTCTGCTATTATTTCGGCAGCCAGTGTCCGTCCTGAGGAAAATTGGTCGAGTATGTCGCGTCAACAAGGTGATGCAGTACCCTATGAAAAGCAGGAATATTGTGCTACAATGAAAGGCATGTTTAGCTTAGACCTTTCGATGGTTGGTACATTTTCGAATTACGACCGTACTGGATATAAGAACCTGTCAATTACATTGCAAGAAGAAGCCATAAAAGATGGAGCTGAAGAAATCGACGATCCTTTTGTATTCGATGCAAAAGGGAATCCAAAGAAGATGATCCGGTTGGCCAAAGATGTTCGTAAGAAAAGAGCCAACGATACCATTCAAGCACTCAAAATCATTTCTGGTGGTGCCATGCAAACCAATAACATGGGCGATGTAACTCCAAAGTTTATTATTCTGGCTACAACTGCAACCGGAAACCATCCATTTAGTCATGTAGTTGGGAGTAAAGGACAACGCGATGAGGAAATAGTTTTCAATTTCGAAGGACTGGTTGAAGTACTGAAAGATTACAAAGACACTTTTGATGGTGCCGTATTTATTGGTCGCCGTAGCGGTTTTATGGATGAAATTGCAAACGAACTAAAAACGCTTGAAACCAGGACAGACATTCCAACAGTGAAAATTCTGTCGGTGAACGAAGCTATCGATCAATATTGCGAACAAATGAAATCCCAAATTGAATAATGAGAACATTCCGTATCAAAATAAACTCGTGGACTTCGAGCTTTAGGTATCCCAACCTGATTTCGGGTTTTCAACCTACGCTTGAAGTGCCGCCAGTGAGTACGGTAATGGGCTTAATCAATGCGGCATCTGGAAAGTATCTGGAAAATCGTGAAATTAAGTTAGGCTACTATTTTGATTTTAAAATCAAGACAGTCGATCTGGAAACAATTTATCAAATCAAAGCGAACGATAGGAATTACCCCGACAATTCGGTTAAGTCAAATGTAATCCAGCGTGAGTTTCTTTACGATTGCCAGTTATTTCTTTATTTGACCGATGAAGAATTGGTTTCATGTTTTCGGCAACCTGCCTATCAACTCCTTTTGGGGCGCAGTGGCGACTTGGCAGGAATCGAAAGCATCAAAGAAGTAGAATTGCAGGAAGTAAGCAATGCCCGTATTGCTGGGCAGGTTGTTCCTTTTACCGGGAACTATTTGCCGGGGCAAATTCAGGCTTTGCCCAAATACTTCAGCAATACCATTCCTCGTAAGAATATGGGAACAGAACCGTACTCCGTGATTTCGTACAACAATCCGGTTGATTCGCAACTAACCGGATTCAGGTCTGAATTGGAAGAATTCAACAGTGACATTTACTTTCACAAATTTGAAGTATGACAACAATAATACAGGAGGTTCTGGCCAAATCGGAACCTTCTGTTTCACTGAAACAGCACATTGACGAATGCCTTCGGGTGTACGAATCGCTTCGAAAAGCATTTGGGCGTTTACCTGTTGTCAATCCTGATCGTTTTTGGGAATTGATCCGATTAGGGATCATCTTTCACGATTTGGGGAAATCACATTCCGAATTTCAGAAGATGCTTTCGGGAAAACGCGCCAATTGGTATCACCAGCGGCATGAGTTATTTTCAGTACCGTTTATCGATCAAATAGATTTACCGGAAGAGGATAAGTCGCTTTTGAAATTGATTGTTGCCGGGCATCACAAAGATTTTTTCTTTCTGTTTGATCATATACAAAAGGGCTATAAAACAGGTGAAGACTTTCTTTCGTTGGGAGAAGATGGCAAGCTGGATTGGGATGAAGAAACCCAAAAACTAAACGACCGATTTATTCAATCGTTCCTGAAAGAATACAATGTTTCTTTAAACCCAAGCTCGCTAGCGTTGCCAATGCAACTGGTAAAAGATTATAAAGGAAGCCCTATCAATTCAACAAAAATCAATTTTCAGGAATTGTTATTGGCAGCAGGGGCTTTAAAACAGTGCGACCATTCAGCATCTGCAGGAGTTTTCAAAGTGAATGTTTTGGAAGAAAAACATTTCAACTTCTTGTATAATACCAAGTGGACTCCGTATTTTCATCAGAAAAGGGCTTCAGAAATCAACGGGAACATTGTGCTTACCGCGCCTACAGGGTCAGGAAAAACAGAAGCATCATTGATGTGGCTGCACAAACAAATGAAAGAGAACGGACAAGGACGGACTTTTTACATTCTGCCGTTTACTGCTTCCATCAACGCCATGTTTGAACGGCTCGACGAAAAGATGCAAGGCAATAGCGAAATAGTTGGTGTGGTTCATGGGAAACTTGCGGAATACATTGAAAGTCGTTTCGGTGAAGAAACGTATAGTTGGCAAAATGAAAAGCTGAAACATGAACTAAAAGAGAGTTTCAGGGCTTTAGTTCCTCCGATAAAAGTGGCAACCCCTTTCCAACTGTTGAAATCCATTTTCGGATTGAAAGGATTTGAAAAAGGCATTTTTGAAATGAGTGGAGGCTACTTCATTTTCGACGAAATCCATGCTTATGATCCCGAAGTGACAGCACAAATCAAAGTCTTGATTGAGTTTGCCACCAAATTTTTGAATGTGAAAGTCTGTTTGATGACGGCTACTTTGCCAACTTTTCTGAAAAAAGAATTTATAGAAGCCATGGGTGAGTACACAGAAATTAGTGCCGATGCCAAACTTTATCAATCGTTTATTCGTCATCGCATTAAAGTTACAGAAGGTCTGCTTTCAGAAAACATTGAAAAAATCCAGCGACGACTGGATGCAGGCGATAAAGTTTTGGTAGTGTGTAATACCGTAAAGCAAGCACAACTACTTTATAACAGCCTTGATACTTCAAAAAAAGTACTGCTTCATGGTGCATTTAATGGGATTGATCGAAACAAAAAAGAAACAGAACTAAAATCAGAAGATGTAGGACTTTTGGTCGGGACCCAAGCCATTGAAGTAAGTTTGGATATTGATTACGATGTGATTTTTACAGAACCAGCTCCCTTTGATGCTTTGTTGCAACGTTTTGGTCGTGTTAATCGCCATCGGATAAACGGACAGCACCGTCCACCGTGTGACTGCATCGTTTTCTCTGAGCGGAACGACACAGATAAGTACATCTATAAAAACGAAGAAGTTATCACCCGAACATTGGATGCCCTGAAAAACATTGAATCGAAAAACTCAGGAATAGTTGCCGAAAATGAACTACAATATTATATCGATCAGGTATATTACAAATGGTTTGAAAAAGACAAAGAAGATTTCGACCGGGTTTATACTCATTTGAAAGCCGACGTGATGGAAAACCTTGCACCATTTATCTATGATCAACATCGTGAAGAGGAGTTTGAAAAACAATTTGATGGAGTGAAAGTCCTTCCTGCAATCCTGAAAAAAGATTATCAGGAATTATTGGAAGCCAATAAATTCATCAAAGCAGAATCGTTAAAAGTGTCTGTTTCGAAACAGCGTTTTGCATCTCTGATTACTCAAGAAGGAATTCATCGCAATGCTTCAGCTTTTCAATTGCTACAAAAGGAAGAGATCAAAGAACAATCTTATTACATCATCGACCGTAAATATGACGATAAATTAGGGCTGCAATTAAATATTGAAGAAAGGGATAACGAAGTAATGATTATTTAAAACCAACGCCTTCTGACGCTGTCGGGGTGACTACCAACTAACCTGACAGCGTCTGCAAAGCCTGATAGCGTTGGATAAAATACCAAAACCTTCAAGGTTTACGACACCGTTCTTTGACATCTTGAAATTAAAAAAATCAATTCGTATATATATAAACAGCCCTTAAAACCTGGTGGATTTTAATAATCTGCCGGGTTTGTCAGGGTTAAGATGGGAAAAAATACTATTTGTATTTTTGAAGTGTTGATAAAGGCTTAATAATTTATATAACAAATGGTTCTTTGAAGTTTTTTTTATTTATCAGAAAAAGTCCGGATGGTACTACACAATAAGGAATGACATTTTTTAGTATTCAAAACGTGCCTCCCGGTTACAGAGGTGAATTTTAAAAAGTTTAAAACATGCTTCCCGGTTATAGAGGTAGGTTTTAAAAAATGCAGAACGTACCTCCTGGTTACGGAGGTAAATTTCAAAAAGTTTAAAAAATGCTTCCCGGTTACGGAGGTAGGTTTTAAAAAATGCAAAACGTACCTCCCGGTTACGGAGGTAAATTTCAAAAAGTTTAAAACATGCTTCCCGGCTACGGAGGTAGGTTTTAAAAAATGCAGAACGTACCTCCCGGTTATGGAGGCAGATTTCAAAAAGTTTAAAACGTGTTTCCCGGTCGCAGCGATGGATTTTTATCCGGGAAAAACGATCTACAGTAAAATACAAAAATCATTTTCCACATTATAATTTATTAAGTATTAACCTAAATCATGTGTTATGATTATAAAAATCAATTTTTCGATTATTCAGCACAAAGATTTACATACTTTTGGTAAACTGGCGCTGGAAATTTTTAAAGAAAAGACGTTGAGCGGTACGGGTGTAGATATATTTGTTACTCGTGCTGGCGCATCCTACACTAACTTTGAAAAAGCATTTGAACGTGAACTAAAAAATCCTTTAACTCCATTACTGGCACAAAAGGATGCTGAACGGGATGATGCTTTTTATGCTTTTCGTTCCTATGTTGAAGCCAGCTCGTTCCGTACCAGAGAAGGATGGAACGCTGCTGCTGCAAAAATTCTTGATGTTATACGCCGTCATGGCTGGCAAGCGCCTCACTTTGGTTACAAAGCCGAAACATCCGCCATTACCAGCATCATTGTAGAACTTCGTACCGGCTATACCATAGAACTTACCCTTTTGTCGGCTACCGAATTGCTGGATGAACTGGATACATCCGAAAAGGCATTCGAAACCATACAAAAAGAAATGCTTATACAACCGCAACCGGAAGGACTTACCATAGGAGGAACCCGTCCGGTGTTGGTTAACGATCTTAATTTATTGTTCAATATGGTGGGTTTGCAATGCGAAGCTACAAATAATCCGGAATTAATAGCCATTGAAAACAGCCTGAACGAACTTATAACCCTTACGTTAACGGCAGCCCGTGCCGCCGCTACCCGTAAAAACAACAAAACGGAGGAACCACCCGTAACGCCACAACCGTAAACCGGATAAAACCCTCAAGGTTTTTAAAACCTTGAGGGTTTCAATCCATTCAATCCATACAATCTTTACAATCCGCAAAACCATGCTAACCGGAATCCATTTTAACTACTACATGCTTTGCCACCGTGAACTTTGGCTTTTCGCCAACGGCATCACCATGGAACATACCTCCGACCTGGTGTATGAAGGCAAACTCATCCACGAAGAAAGCTATCCCCAACGCTCAGAACGCTACGAGGAGATAGAAATCGGAGGAATAAGGATTGACTATTACGACGCGAAAAATAAGGTTATTCATGAAGTGAAAAAATCGGATAAGGTGGATATTGCCCATGAGTGGCAGTTGAAATACTATATTTATGTACTTCGTCAAAACGGCATCGAAGGCGTAACCGGCATCCTCGAATACCCTAAACTGCGCAAAACCGATGAAATACTATTGAGTGAACGCGACATCGTTGAAATAGAAGAAATGACAAAAAAGATAGAAGAACTTATCTGTTCCGAACAATGTCCGCCACGGATAAAAATGGGAATTTGCAAAAACTGCTCCTACTTCGATTTTTGCTGGAGCGGAGAGTAGCTGCAGACTGTGCGGATTGTGCGGATTGTGCAGATTGAATGGATTGAGAACAGCTAATTCAAAAATTAATTGATTAAACCTCTATATAAAACAAATTATGGAAAGAAATCAGGGATGGCTTGCATTTAAAATCGAACTTAAAGAAAAGTATAAAAACTTTGCTTTGAATATAATAAAGCTTGTTGATATTTTACCCAAAACAACTTCTGCACGGGTTATTGGTAATCAGCTTGCAAAGTCTGGCACATCGGCTTACGCCAATTATCGTGCAGCATTGCGCGGACGTTCCAAAGCCGAATTTTACAGTAAGTTAAGCATCGTTGTGGAAGAAACCGATGAATCAGAAATGTGGCTTAACATTCTGATAGAATCCGGGATTTCAAACGATGAATTCACAAAAAATCTTTATTCAGAAAGCAACGAACTTATCAAAATCGTTTCTCATCTCCGTAAAACCATGTCCGACAAATAACCCTATAAGTCCGCACAATCCGCACAATCCGCACAATCCATTCAATCCTTACAATCCTTACAATCCGCAAACATGAAGAAAACCTACTACCTTTTCAATCCCGGCCGTCTCTCGCGCAAAGACCAAACCCTGAAATTTCAGCCCGTTGATGAAGAAGGCAACGAACTGCAACCCCGTTACCTTCCGGTAGAAAACGTGGATGATCTCTATGCCTTTGGTGCTTTGGATGCCAACAGTGCTCTATATAATTTCCTTGGCAAAAACGATATCGCCGTTCATTTCTTCGATTATTACGAAAACTACACCGGTTCCTTCATGCCACGCGATCAGTTGCTCGCCGGCAGAATGCTTATTTCGCAGGTAAAGCATCACACGGGAAAAACCAAACGTATCTGCATCGCCCGCAAATTTATCGAAGGGGCCGCATACAACATGGTGAAAAATCTGAAATATTATAATAACCGCGGAAAAGACATGTCGCCTTTCATCGAACCTATGGAGAAATATGCAGAGAATATCGCCTCCATTTCCGATGTGGACGAACTGATGGGAACCGAAGGGAACATCCGCAAAACGTATTATGATGCCTTTGATTTAATTCTTAACGATTTTTCGATGGATGGGCGCAGCAAACAACCTCCAAGAAACGAGGTGAACGCTTTGATTTCGTTCGGGAATATGATGTGCTATTCACAATGTCTGCGGGCTATACACCAAACGCAGCTCAATCCCACCATCAGCTACCTGCATACTCCCGGCGAACGCCGTTATTCGCTGGCGCTTGACATAGCCGAAATATTCAAACCCATCCTGGTGGACAGGGTTATTTTTAAGGTATTAAACAAACGCGAACTTCAGAAAGAAGACTTCGATATTCAGCTTAACCGTATTTTACTGAAAGAAAAAGGGAAAAAGAAATTCATCGAGTCGTTTGAAAACCGTTTAACTGAAACCATACAACACCGTGCATTAAAACGGGAAGTAAGCTACAAACATCTTATTAAACTCGAATGCTACAAACTCAGCAAGCATATATTGGAAATAGAAGAATACAAACCTTTTAAAATGTGGTGGTAAGAAAACTGCGGATTGTACGGATTATGCGGATTGAATAGATTGTTCTGATTAAAAAGATTTGACTGCCTACGCAATCCATACTATCTGCACACTCCTTACAATCCGTACAATCCATTCAATCTTTAGATTATGTATATAATATTAGTTTACGACGTAGGTGAAAAGCGTGTTGGAAAAATGCTTAAATTGTGCCGCCAATACCTGAACTGGATACAGAATTCCGTTTTTGAAGGCGAAATAACCGAAGTAAAGTTAAAAGAATTAAAATTCCGGGCGCAAGCGATAATGGATACAGAAACAGACAGTTTAATAATGTTTAAAACCCGGCAGGAGAAATGGTTAGAAAAAGAAATTGTAGGTTGTGAGCGATCGTCGCTCGATAGATTTCTGTAGCGAAAATTGTCGAAACATAATTCCTTTTATCTTCAGGAATGGATACAAAAGGAATTTCAAGGAAAAATATTCTTTGACCTATTGAAAAACAAAATGTTCCGATTTATGTCGAAGGTCGGTAATTTTTTTATCATTACAGTTCGACTACTTTTATGTTGATTTTTTTATTAATTTTGCACAAAATAAAAGCTGGGAATCAGCTTTTTATTTTAGTCGTTTCGACGGCCTTAATTCGCACCATATTGGAATTGAAACATCTTTCGAAACTGGAAAAAACCTGGATGGGTTATCTCCCTTAATTCGCACCATATTGGAATTGAAACTTCCCAAAATATTCATTTACTGCCTTCTTTACTCCAACCCCTTAATTCGCACCATATTGGAATTGAAACCTCAGTTTCAGTTTCACCATCTTCTAACCAGTTGATTGCCTTAATTCGCACCATATTGGAATTGAAACGTAAACCACCACGCATTTGCCAATCCTTGTACTAATTGCCTTAATTCGCACCATATTGGAATTGAAACATTTATCATCAAGTTCACGGTATGTTTCTTCAATTGCCGCCTTAATTCGCACCATATTGGAATTGAAACATAGCCTGTTGCTCAATCATTCCGAGTTCGTCAATGGTTCCTTAATTCGCACCATATTGGAATTGAAACTTGCAATTTGTATTGCTTTCTCTTTAGAAATTGTATAACCTTAATTCGCACCATATTGGAATTGAAACATAAGTTTTCTATTTGATTCATTTTCTTTTTCTAACCTTAATTCGCACCATATTGGAATTGAAACATCATTTCAGTTAAACCATATTCGATAGCCTGTTGCTCCCTTAATTCGCACCATATTGGAATTGAAACGTAATATAATGGGTTTAATTCTGATTTGAAAAATGTTTTCCTTAATTCGCACCATATTGGAATTGAAACATTAATTCCTTTTCCGATAATTGGTTGAGCAATATTGCCCTTAATTCGCACCATATTGGAATTGAAACTTAAATGACTTCCCATTTTTATCCATATAATCAAATTCCCTTAATTCGCACCATATTGGAATTGAAACGTACGACCTTATTACCGTTGACATTGCCGAACGCTTGGCCTTAATTCGCACCATATTGGAATTGAAACATAGTTCTATTGAATTCTTGTATAGCCTATTTGCTATTTCCTTAATTCGCACCATATTGGAATTGAAACAAAAATGACGGACTTCATATTGATGATTTTAAAGACTGCCTTAATTCGCACCATATTGGAATTGAAACTTCAAAGTTGGAAGCTTGGATGTGATGATGTATTTTGTCCTTAATTCGCACCATATTGGAATTGAAACATAGCTGTACGCCCCCAACTCTCGTAAGCGGAGGGCATCCTTAATTCGCACCATATTGGAATTGAAACATATATATTCTTGATTCATTTGTATATCCATTTTCCTTCCTTAATTCGCACCATATTGGAATTGAAACATCCCGGCAAGCTGTGCGATTTCGGGTAATATTTTATCCTTAATTCGCACCATATTGGAATTGAAACATATAAAGTCCGTCATTTTTGGCAAGAATGTATCCATCACCTTAATTCGCACCATATTGGAATTGAAACGCAAATGCCCGACGTTGTGATGCTGAAGGTTTCCACTTCCTTAATTCGCACCATATTGGAATTGAAACATGGCTTTGCAAAAGTTTCCCAGGAAGGAAAAGTGAAACCTTAATTCGCACCATATTGGAATTGAAACAGAAATAAAACCACTCTTTATGGAATTTTACAAAAAGACCTTAATTCGCACCATATTGGAATTGAAACATGGTACGGATAGCGCCTAATGACAAAATAGCTTCCCTTAATTCGCACCATATTGGAATTGAAACTTACTAAGCATGTCTGAAGGATTTAATGCAGCGAAAATCCTTAATTCGCACCATATTGGAATTGAAACATTTGTTAGTCCTTTTAATTTTCAGCAGGTATAGTGAACCTTAATTCGCACCATATTGGAATTGAAACGCAATAGATTGAATCTCTTCTACTTTTTCAATTATTTCACCTTAATTCGCACCATATTGGAATTGAAACGTCTTCGGGCCATTCTACCACTTCCCACTTTAATACGCCCTTAATTCGCACCATATTGGAATTGAAACATCCAGGCAGCCAGTTTTTTTCTATTAACTTTCGGACCTTAATTCGCACCATATTGGAATTGAAACATCCAGGCAGCCAGTTTTTTTCTATTAACTTTCGGAAGCCTTAATTCGCACCATATTGGAATTGAAACTTAAGTTCTTTTTTAGAATATTGCTTAGGTTCTTCAGTCCTTAATTCGCACCATATTGGAATTGAAACCCCTGTTTTATTTCAATTTTCCTGATACGTGTAGACCTTAATTCGCACCATATTGGAATTGAAACATATATGTTAAACCAACCTCAAAAAAATAAAATGGATACCTTAATTCGCACCATATTGGAATTGAAACGTGGGTTGGTGGTAAATTGTCCTGTAATTACCGCCGTGCCTTAATTCGCACCATATTGGAATTGAAACATAAGAAGAAATTTTGAAAGTAAAAAACATCCATATCGCCTTAATTCGCACCATATTGGAATTGAAACATATTATCAACGACACTATTACCGCTAAATTTCAAAGCCCTTAATTCGCACCATATTGGAATTGAAACTTAAAATCCCTGCTAAATTTTAAGAATTTTAAAATTGTCCTTAATTCGCACCATATTGGAATTGAAACATGTTTCCCTTTATTGCATCATCAAGCAATTGATTTAACCTTAATTCGCACCATATTGGAATTGAAACATATGAGTTTGCGTTAATGCGGTGCCGCATGTGGCCTTAATTCGCACCATATTGGAATTGAAACTTCAATTTGACGATATTTTTCCATCCATACATCGTCGTCCTTAATTCGCACCATATTGGAATTGAAACGACTCAAGTAACTGACAGCTCGATTATAACGACAATTCCTTAATTCGCACCATATTGGAATTGAAACGTAATGTCGCTCAGATTGTTGCTCTTTAGCAGGTAGTTCCTTAATTCGCACCATATTGGAATTGAAACATTCAAAAGTCGGTGGAAGATCATTCAAAACGGCTAAACCTTAATTCGCACCATATTGGAATTGAAACTTCTGTTGTTGTTCGTGCCCCCGGCAGAAAAGAAGTTTCCTTAATTCGCACCATATTGGAATTGAAACATACAAGTTTAAGAAACAATACATTAACGTGCCTGTGGCCTTAATTCGCACCATATTGGAATTGAAACAAATGCCCAGCTCTTGTCTTCCGAAAAAGCCAAATCATCCTTAATTCGCACCATATTGGAATTGAAACTTATAAAAAACGATGAAATCACCCTGAATGACGGTAAACCTTAATTCGCACCATATTGGAATTGAAACATTTGAACTGCAACAACAAATCAACAATGATTATCTCGACCTTAATTCGCACCATATTGGAATTGAAACGTCTTTTATGACTTTGCTCATCAGAATTGCTTATAATTCCTTAATTCGCACCATATTGGAATTGAAACATGGCTTCTTGTTTGTTGGCTGCCTGAATCGGCTCATACCTTAATTCGCACCATATTGGAATTGAAACATGCAAAAATCGAAACGCTTAATCAGGAAAAAACCCAGCCTTAATTCGCACCATATTGGAATTGAAACGCCTTGCTTCAGCAAATGAAGATGATTACCGCCAGCCTTAATTCGCACCATATTGGAATTGAAACCTCTTTTTCTGATGATTACGTTTTAGATTTTGCATACTCCTTAATTCGCACCATATTGGAATTGAAACATGCTTACTTGCGGAAATTTTTCTTTTAGTTTCATTACCTTAATTCGCACCATATTGGAATTGAAACAAATTATCCTGTATGGTTTGATTAGAACCATTTATGTACCTTAATTCGCACCATATTGGAATTGAAACTCCCAATCTCCTGTTGCCCATGTACTTGAACCAATATCACCTTAATTCGCACCATATTGGAATTGAAACATGGGGAACGCGGTAAGGATCATACAATATTCAGTATTACCTTAATTCGCACCATATTGGAATTGAAACATCATAGCATGACGCGCCTGCTTTTCATGATCGAGATCCTTAATTCGCACCATATTGGAATTGAAACAACAAACGGCTTGATGGGATATTTAGAAGAAAATTGCACCTTAATTCGCACCATATTGGAATTGAAACGTTTTTGCAACCTCCGGGGTTCTGAAATTATTCTGCCTCCTTAATTCGCACCATATTGGAATTGAAACGTCGGACGATCAATGTCTTTTAAAGGGTTTATTACTTCACCTTAATTCGCACCATATTGGAATTGAAACACCGAAATACTATATCCTCCGTATTCATCTGCTTTACCTTAATTCGCACCATATTGGAATTGAAACATATCAGGTTGAAGTGGAAAATTGGCATCTCGAATTTTCCTTAATTCGCACCATATTGGAATTGAAACGTGATAAACTGCTAGATGAAAGTGAAGACCTAAATCCAACCTTAATTCGCACCATATTGGAATTGAAACTTTGTAATTCGTTTTCGCATTACAAAAGTAAAATATTTCCTTAATTCGCACCATATTGGAATTGAAACTTCGTTATATTTATTAAGTTATACTAATTTGATACCTTAATTCGCACCATATTGGAATTGAAACGAAATACGCAAAGCGGCCATGATGGCCGCTTTGGCCTTAATTCGCACCATATTGGAATTGAAACATTTGTTTTCTTAAAAAGGTAATTTCTTCTTTTAAAGACCTTAATTCGCACCATATTGGAATTGAAACGCAGCATTCATAATAAGTTTATTTGCAGCTTGTTCAGCCCTTAATTCGCACCATATTGGAATTGAAACATTGTATACCCGCGGTAATGTCCCTGATCGGCATTGAACCTTAATTCGCACCATATTGGAATTGAAACTTCCTTCAGTGGTAAAGTCTCTAAAAATATTGTCATATCCTTAATTCGCACCATATTGGAATTGAAACATAATAATAGGAATTTCCATAATTGAAGGCAAATTACACCTTAATTCGCACCATATTGGAATTGAAACGTAATACGTTTCGCCACTATCTGAAATAGATTTGCCATCCTTAATTCGCACCATATTGGAATTGAAACGGGGTCATGTATCCTTTAAAGAAAGTTTTTTGGGATTTCCTTAATTCGCACCATATTGGAATTGAAACATGAGTAAATTTCATAAGGCTCTTCTTGGTAAGTTCCTTCCTTAATTCGCACCATATTGGAATTGAAACTCTGTAAAATCGTCGTACAACCTGCGGCCAAATTTGGCCTTAATTCGCACCATATTGGAATTGAAACGTACGAAGAATCATCAAGACGGTAGATGGTAATTCGAACCTTAATTCGCACCATATTGGAATTGAAACTTGCTAAAAAAGCTTCTGATGGTTTCTATATTAATCCCTTAATTCGCACCATATTGGAATTGAAACATAAAATTTAAGAGCTTTACCCGGTTTCCTCCCATGATCCTTAATTCGCACCATATTGGAATTGAAACGCATTCAGAGCTACCATTAGGTAATCCCCAATGGCACCTTAATTCGCACCATATTGGAATTGAAACATTGAAAAACTGGATAGCTTTTCAACTGCAATTCGTCTCCTTAATTCGCACCATATTGGAATTGAAACATTTGTTTCAGTTGATACTCTGTTAACGGAGGTTCACACCTTAATTCGCACCATATTGGAATTGAAACACCAGTTTGCCGGTAAATTCAACCGAAAGTCCCGGGAACCTTAATTCGCACCATATTGGAATTGAAACCGAAATAAGGATTGACTGTACGGAAAAGGAGATCGACCTTAATTCGCACCATATTGGAATTGAAACGCGTAAGTATCGAAGGAGTGCCGTTCAACATAAAATGCCTTAATTCGCACCATATTGGAATTGAAACATCGAAAAAGCTAAAAATGTAATGCAAGACAAACGAAACCTTAATTCGCACCATATTGGAATTGAAACCCTTTAAGGAACAGGCTTCTCCGGAGGATTTGTCTGCCCCTTAATTCGCACCATATTGGAATTGAAACATATCATGGCTAAGGCAATGATTATTGTCTTCATAACCCCTTAATTCGCACCATATTGGAATTGAAACATGCAAACAATTGTAAATTCCTTACTATTGCCATGCAGCCTTAATTCGCACCATATTGGAATTGAAACATATCAACCGGCTGAATCGGTTCTGAATTATGAAATCCTTAATTCGCACCATATTGGAATTGAAACTTGTATATCCATCCACGTCTTCGGTAGCAAGGGTAATCCTTAATTCGCACCATATTGGAATTGAAACGTCATCAAAATCAATGTGCCGGATTTGCAGAAAACCCTTAATTCGCACCATATTGGAATTGAAACATATGATGGGCATGTTCAAAAACAGCTTCATTTCCCCCTTAATTCGCACCATATTGGAATTGAAACTCATCATTTTCTGTGCGATATATTTCAATAGAACCCTCTATCCTTAATTCGCACCATATTGGAATTGAAACACAATACCACAAATGATATAAAAACGGTTTTTGCCGATCCTTAATTCGCACCATATTGGAATTGAAACATTCAGGCTATGGAGCAGGGGCTTTGCAAAATCTATTCCCTTAATTCGCACCATATTGGAATTGAAACCTGATATATAGCACATTACACAAATACAATATTATTATCCTTAATTCGCACCATATTGGAATTGAAACCGCTGATTTTCTGATATTTCGCACAGAGAAATTGTTCGCCTTAATTCGCACCATATTGGAATTGAAACGGAGCATAAAGCTTCTTGTGATATGCAGCAACTTGCCCCTTAATTCGCACCATATTGGAATTGAAACAGCAACAAACCGATACAGAAATTAAATCAATAATTATAACCTTAATTCGCACCATATTGGAATTGAAACGTTCTACCTGGTAACCGTAGGATTCCAATTCCTTTTTTACCTTAATTCGCACCATATTGGAATTGAAACATAGAAGAAGAGTGATCTATTACAAGTATTAATCCTTCCCTTAATTCGCACCATATTGGAATTGAAACTTATTCAGATGCAATGTCGAACTCCCAGAACCAAATTGTCCTTAATTCGCACCATATTGGAATTGAAACGGAGTAATGGATATAAACCTTTTGACGATTACATCAACCTTAATTCGCACCATATTGGAATTGAAACATACAATCCATCAGGTTCTTGCCTTTCAGCCATTCTTTTCCTTAATTCGCACCATATTGGAATTGAAACATTCATCTAATGATGCAAGTAAAGGCGGTACACTTTTCCTTAATTCGCACCATATTGGAATTGAAACGGATTATATTTCCTGTCTTCACCATAAAGAATTGGGTTACCTTAATTCGCACCATATTGGAATTGAAACAACACGAAATCCTGTGGATTAATTACGAATTATCCAGGCCTTAATTCGCACCATATTGGAATTGAAACATTTTATCATTCGTTATTTTAAATGATCCGTTTTTGAACCTTAATTCGCACCATATTGGAATTGAAACTTTAATTCAATGTCATTCATTTTCCATTTCTTCAAATTCCTTAATTCGCACCATATTGGAATTGAAACGTAAAAAATACTCGCTTTTTTCTTAATCAACACCTATCCCTTAATTCGCACCATATTGGAATTGAAACAACGTATAAAATTCTGAACGAAACCTATCAGAATAATCCCTTAATTCGCACCATATTGGAATTGAAACAAGGTAATTCGGTCAGAAACGGAGCGTTCAATTTTAACCCTTAATTCGCACCATATTGGAATTGAAACGTAATTATACTCTCACGTTCAGCGACTGCCTCTTTTTTCCTTAATTCGCACCATATTGGAATTGAAACTTTGCAACAGGTTCTTGTCCTTGTTCTAACTCATTAATCCTTAATTCGCACCATATTGGAATTGAAACCAATCAAATCTGAACAGATATAACCCCTACGTCAATATCCTTAATTCGCACCATATTGGAATTGAAACTTCATATTATTTCTTTCATATGAGTGCTTATCTTCAGGCCTTAATTCGCACCATATTGGAATTGAAACAAAGTAAAACACATTTAATTTGCACCAACGCCCGCTTTCCTTAATTCGCACCATATTGGAATTGAAACATTTTAACGCTTCTGTCAAAATTAAAGAAGGTAAAATTCCTTAATTCGCACCATATTGGAATTGAAACGATAAAGTAGCTGAGATAAAACCTGTATTTGCCTTTATCCTTAATTCGCACCATATTGGAATTGAAACATAGCTTCTACTTCAGCTAAAAATGACTTAAACCGCCTTAATTCGCACCATATTGGAATTGAAACGTTTCTGCCGCTTGATGGCCTGCTGTATTACCATTTAGCCTTAATTCGCACCATATTGGAATTGAAACGTATTATATTCCTTATCCAGAAATTCCCGTATTTCCTTAATTCGCACCATATTGGAATTGAAACATGGAATATTAGCATATGATAAACGAGCTGATGAACCTTAATTCGCACCATATTGGAATTGAAACATTCAATATCCTGCCGGTAGCCTGGATCATATCAGCACCTTAATTCGCACCATATTGGAATTGAAACGTAATTCATAGTTTGAACTGATCAGCATCTTGCCTGAACCTTAATTCGCACCATATTGGAATTGAAACATATTATCTTGGATTAAGGCCTGGACAGGAACTTAGATCCTTAATTCGCACCATATTGGAATTGAAACATAATTTCGAATGCACCTACTGGCATATTTCCAACTAACCTTAATTCGCACCATATTGGAATTGAAACGTTTTTATAGGCATCCGTTTCTTTCCATTTTGCAAACGCCTTAATTCGCACCATATTGGAATTGAAACATAGAACCCTCTATTCCTGCTGGTAATTTGGGTTTTTTCCTTAATTCGCACCATATTGGAATTGAAACAGGTATCCGCCACAGGAATATTCACTGCAACGGATTTTCCTTAATTCGCACCATATTGGAATTGAAACTTCTTGTTTCTCACGCAGACGGAAAACAACCTGAACCTTAATTCGCACCATATTGGAATTGAAACATTTCGCCTAAAATAGATACATTATAACAATTTTCATGGCCTTAATTCGCACCATATTGGAATTGAAACGTCGTACAAACCCAGGCCGTGTCGGCATAAGTCGTTCCCCTTAATTCGCACCATATTGGAATTGAAACATTTCAGAAAAATCTTCTTTATTTATAATTAATTCTAACCTTAATTCGCACCATATTGGAATTGAAACATATCCATTTCGGATATTTCCTTTATTGCATCTTCTAACCTTAATTCGCACCATATTGGAATTGAAACTTTAGGGCATAAAAATATTGGAAGTACTGACCATTATGTCCTTAATTCGCACCATATTGGAATTGAAACGTATATTTGTTTAATCGTTCAGAAATTAAAGCAGATAGCCTTAATTCGCACCATATTGGAATTGAAACCTCTTCTGCAAATGGTTACGTTTTAGATTGCGCATACTCCTTAATTCGCACCATATTGGAATTGAAACATCCGCAAGTTTTACTGTCCCAACCTGGGTCGGCACCCTTAATTCGCACCATATTGGAATTGAAACGTATTTTCAATACCAAAAACTAAATAAATAACTGACAACCTTAATTCGCACCATATTGGAATTGAAACCAGGTTACATTAAAACTAAAATATTCCGCCATATTCCTTAATTCGCACCATATTGGAATTGAAACACACGAAAAACTACGAACAAAATGGAACAGGATTATACCTTAATTCGCACCATATTGGAATTGAAACTTTTTACCAATTGGGATTTCTTTCAGATTGTTAAAATACCTTAATTCGCACCATATTGGAATTGAAACATTCTTTGGGGTACAGGAAGAAATTTCTGTGATTTACAGCCTTAATTCGCACCATATTGGAATTGAAACATATTAAGAAATTATTATTATCATGAAGACTACTGGCCTTAATTCGCACCATATTGGAATTGAAACTTTTTGACCATTGCTGTTTCAGGACTGATTCCTTTGCACCTTAATTCGCACCATATTGGAATTGAAACTTTTAATAGTTCTTCATATTTATACACCTAACAAACCTTAATTCGCACCATATTGGAATTGAAACGTTGACGATAGAATTCAAAATCAAAAACAATAATAATACCTTAATTCGCACCATATTGGAATTGAAACTTCCGTAATCAGATGGTTGAGCTATTGAAGCGAGATCCCCTTAATTCGCACCATATTGGAATTGAAACATAATAATCAATTAGAGTATAATGAATTTTCAAAACGGCCTTAATTCGCACCATATTGGAATTGAAACATGGAGAATCCAGTTTTTTCAGCAATTTCATCCACCCCTTAATTCGCACCATATTGGAATTGAAACAGAATTCGGCTATCCCGAATTCTTTATAAACAGTACATCCTTAATTCGCACCATATTGGAATTGAAACTTTTTTGCCCTTTCTATTTCTTCTTTAGAGAAATTATCCCTTAATTCGCACCATATTGGAATTGAAACCTGAAAATAGGTTGCTTCCTGGCCTTATTGAGAACCTTAATTCGCACCATATTGGAATTGAAACGTATTACCGAAGCTGAAATTACTGCCATAAAACAAAACCTTAATTCGCACCATATTGGAATTGAAACATAATAAATACGGCAGTGGCAATTACAAGTGCATTAAACCTTAATTCGCACCATATTGGAATTGAAACTTTGCAACAAGTTCTTGTTCTAACTCATTAATCCTGTCCCTTAATTCGCACCATATTGGAATTGAAACAGTGCAATTACCACATCTTCTGGCGGTAAGTCTTGAATCCTTAATTCGCACCATATTGGAATTGAAACATAATGAGTTTACCGATCCTGATGATGAAGGCACTGGCGCCTTAATTCGCACCATATTGGAATTGAAACTTCATAAATTCTGCCGGATCTCGCTTCAATAGCTCAACCTTAATTCGCACCATATTGGAATTGAAACAATATATATATATTTGAAGGAGAGGAGGTTAATTCTCCTCCTTAATTCGCACCATATTGGAATTGAAACACCTTTATGTAGTTATTTGGTATTTCCGAATTACTCATCCTTAATTCGCACCATATTGGAATTGAAACTTCGGTAACCATATTTTTCCGGCATTTCCCCATGCCCCTTAATTCGCACCATATTGGAATTGAAACGTTTTTTTACATCTCTATGTATCTTCTTCTCAGTATCCTTAATTCGCACCATATTGGAATTGAAACCCGAATTTTCAATTTTTAAACTGTTAATCAGATTAATATCCTTAATTCGCACCATATTGGAATTGAAACTTTATCTGTTCTATTAAAAAAACTTCACTACCTATGTAGCCTTAATTCGCACCATATTGGAATTGAAACTTGTTTTCATTGTCGTTCTATTTTAATTATTATTTTTGCCTTAATTCGCACCATATTGGAATTGAAACATTTATGGTTTTATGAAAACGAAATTGGAGACGACCTTAATTCGCACCATATTGGAATTGAAACAAAGAAGCTTTGCATTCTATTTGAATTTGGTTTGGCCTTAATTCGCACCATATTGGAATTGAAACTTCGGAAGCCACAATTTACCCATATCTGCCCAAGCCCACCTTAATTCGCACCATATTGGAATTGAAACATGATATCATTAAAGAAAATCTTAATATGCCCGTACTGCCCTTAATTCGCACCATATTGGAATTGAAACATACCGGAAATTTGAGCATGAAATGTTTGCTCTTTAATCCTTAATTCGCACCATATTGGAATTGAAACATTTTGAAGCCACCGTGCTCCCCGGGGTATCCCATTTCCCTTAATTCGCACCATATTGGAATTGAAACATACATCGTAATGTTAGTAATTGACCTTGCCTTATACCACCTTAATTCGCACCATATTGGAATTGAAACATGGTTTGCCTTCTTTGTTGATTACCCATATATCGTCAACCTTAATTCGCACCATATTGGAATTGAAACATGGCTTTGTATAAGTTTCCCAGGAGGGAAAAGTGAAACCTTAATTCGCACCATATTGGAATTGAAACGCCGGATAGTGTTGCCGGGGCAAATGGTGTCCATGCTTCCTTAATTCGCACCATATTGGAATTGAAACTTATTAGTACCGAATAATTACACACTTGATTATAAAACCTTAATTCGCACCATATTGGAATTGAAACGCGATTGGGTACGCGATACCTTTACCGACCACGCCAGCCCTTAATTCGCACCATATTGGAATTGAAACATTTGTTCTTTTATAACATCTCCCCTTTTTTCTCGATACCTTAATTCGCACCATATTGGAATTGAAACATTGTAACTTTGTTAAGTATTTCACTTAGTTTTAATTTTCCTTAATTCGCACCATATTGGAATTGAAACCTCTTTGCTTTAGTTATGATTCTTATCGCTTACGGTACCTTAATTCGCACCATATTGGAATTGAAACGATATAAGTTCTATTGCTATATATCTGAGGTTGTTGCCCCTTAATTCGCACCATATTGGAATTGAAACTGATATTGAAATACACTATCTCATTGAAGGGAGGTTGGCCTTAATTCGCACCATATTGGAATTGAAACATTGTTCGTCTTTCTACTTTTGCATTTTCATCAGTCCTTAATTCGCACCATATTGGAATTGAAACTTGAATGGCATAAATACGGAGATGATTATTATGATAACCTTAATTCGCACCATATTGGAATTGAAACATTACCCATAATGGCGGGGAGCGCAACGGGATAACTACCCTTAATTCGCACCATATTGGAATTGAAACACCCAAAAAATTATGCTCCTTTCACGCTTGAGTATGAACCTTAATTCGCACCATATTGGAATTGAAACGGTTCAAGTTCCATATCACCTTTCCAGATTGCACCTTCCCTTAATTCGCACCATATTGGAATTGAAACATCGTTCCATCCCGCTTATCCAGGACATGGCTACGGCGCCTTAATTCGCACCATATTGGAATTGAAACATGGCAACCCAATAACAATAACAACGGTACGGCAGACCTTAATTCGCACCATATTGGAATTGAAACTTACGATCCTGGTTTAATAATCGGGTAATCATTACTAACCTTAATTCGCACCATATTGGAATTGAAACTTTAATAAATAAAGTTTTACCCGATCTGGAAAATATATCCTTAATTCGCACCATATTGGAATTGAAACATAGCAAAAAAAGCGAGTTCCTTTTCACCAGGTAATGGCCTTAATTCGCACCATATTGGAATTGAAACTTTTTTGTCTCCATTCTATTTGTTTTTCGTTTAAACCTTAATTCGCACCATATTGGAATTGAAACGGCTTTGAAACATTATTAGGAACTGGAATAAAGTATTCCCTTAATTCGCACCATATTGGAATTGAAACAGCATTGTAAGCAATGCCAGATCAGCATCAAAGTAAGCCCTTAATTCGCACCATATTGGAATTGAAACATTTTTTTCAAAACAGCGCTCCAACTGCCAAATTTTTGCCCTTAATTCGCACCATATTGGAATTGAAACGAGGAGTTTTGAAGAGCAATTTGCAAGTTTTTTTGCTCCTTAATTCGCACCATATTGGAATTGAAACATCTGTAAAGAAACCAAACACCTGATTCCTGAGCGTTTCCTTAATTCGCACCATATTGGAATTGAAACGTTTTTTTTCCTGTCCAATTGCAAGCGATGAGAAACCTTAATTCGCACCATATTGGAATTGAAACGGGAAAAGCTGACGAGATGATTGTTGCAACAATTGGAGTCCTTAATTCGCACCATATTGGAATTGAAACGACATTAAAGGCAATACATGCTTTAGCACCAGGATCCTTAATTCGCACCATATTGGAATTGAAACATCGTTACTGGAGAATTACCGATTTTGGCAATCAGGCCTTAATTCGCACCATATTGGAATTGAAACATAACAAAGCGATTTCACACCTTATTGATAAAGATATCCTTAATTCGCACCATATTGGAATTGAAACGTAAAGGCCACAGAAGCAATGCAGGAATTATTGCATGACCTTAATTCGCACCATATTGGAATTGAAACATGTAACAATTGCCCAGTTCCCTGACACGGATAAATACCCTTAATTCGCACCATATTGGAATTGAAACAGAATTGCAAGAATTTGATCATGCGCTTTCGCCTTTTCGCCTTAATTCGCACCATATTGGAATTGAAACGTTCGTAAGGAATGGGAGGGATGAAAAATCCTGACCTTAATTCGCACCATATTGGAATTGAAACATGAAAATTTGCTGATGTTCTCTGTGTTTGGCTAAGTTCCTTAATTCGCACCATATTGGAATTGAAACACAGCAGCACCTTAGCCAGGCTTTTGAATGGCGGGGTTCCTTAATTCGCACCATATTGGAATTGAAACTGCTGCTAAATCGGGTCCGGCTGCTACCGAAACCATCCTTAATTCGCACCATATTGGAATTGAAACGCCTATTCTCGATCTGATTGATAAATCTCAAAGAACCTTAATTCGCACCATATTGGAATTGAAACTTCTTTCTATCATACGATTTCAAAATCATTGGCTTATCACCTTAATTCGCACCATATTGGAATTGAAACATAAATAGAGGAATTGATCAGAGCAATATCGAAAATATCCTTAATTCGCACCATATTGGAATTGAAACGTAATTACAAATTTTGTAATTTTTGTAATTTTCAATTTCCTTAATTCGCACCATATTGGAATTGAAACGTAAATTACTTGAATCAGGTTGTACAATAATTGAGGTGCCTTAATTCGCACCATATTGGAATTGAAACAATTTGCAAGAAAAAATGGCGAAATCAAAAATTTATTGCCTTAATTCGCACCATATTGGAATTGAAACAGGGTACAGATATAGTTTTAAGTACAGATATACCTGAACCTTAATTCGCACCATATTGGAATTGAAACAAAATAAAATAATATGAGTTTTCTACAAATATTCTTAGCCTTAATTCGCACCATATTGGAATTGAAACATGGCAACCCAATAACAATAACAACGGTACGGCAAATCCTTAATTCGCACCATATTGGAATTGAAACTTGGTCATTATATGAACTCCAAGAAACAAATATTATCCTTAATTCGCACCATATTGGAATTGAAACGTAATAAATATTTTTTCTTCTCTTTCTTTCAACTGGTCCTTAATTCGCACCATATTGGAATTGAAACATCAGTTTTTTGCAGTATTAATTGAAAACGGACGTATCCTTAATTCGCACCATATTGGAATTGAAACATGCCGAATACGATCCTGATCGGCGTGGCTTTGTCGCCTTAATTCGCACCATATTGGAATTGAAACGGACCAGGTAAACGGCATGAAGGCGATAGATTTTGTGACCTTAATTCGCACCATATTGGAATTGAAACATTTTATCTGATTTCATGGTTGCTAAAATGGAGGGTTACCTTAATTCGCACCATATTGGAATTGAAACTTTGAAAATAGACTTGCATTCTATTTAATACAAAAAATCCTTAATTCGCACCATATTGGAATTGAAACAGAAAAGAAAAGAAAAGATGGTTAAAAAACGAAATGTCCCTTAATTCGCACCATATTGGAATTGAAACATAGAATATAGACTAATATGCTTTAAAGCATTTTTTACACCTTAATTCGCACCATATTGGAATTGAAACAGGTTGATGATCTTCATGAATTTGCAGATTTTTCCTCCTTAATTCGCACCATATTGGAATTGAAACGCCTTTTGTTCCGGAGTAAGGATTTTATTTGCAACCTTAATTCGCACCATATTGGAATTGAAACACGGGAAGAAAAGTTGCCTTTGTGTCATTCCCGGGAGTCCTTAATTCGCACCATATTGGAATTGAAACAATTTTTCTCTGAATTCCGGCATGGTTTTCGACCAATCCCTTAATTCGCACCATATTGGAATTGAAACAACCCAGCATACTTGAGAAACACACCGGTTAAATAGTTCCTTAATTCGCACCATATTGGAATTGAAACGTAAGAGACAAGTATCGTAAAAGCATGCAGTCGTAGGACCTTAATTCGCACCATATTGGAATTGAAACGTACGAGGGGTTGCCTTTCCTCTTTGTCCCAGGTTACGCCTTAATTCGCACCATATTGGAATTGAAACTTAACGTACCAGTAAGGTTCTGTTCGTTTTATGATTGCCCTTAATTCGCACCATATTGGAATTGAAACATTCCAGTTACTTGTGTAGCTGTTGTTCATATTATTTCCTTAATTCGCACCATATTGGAATTGAAACTTTAGTGCCTGTGATGCTTCATCGCACCCTGTGGCACCTTAATTCGCACCATATTGGAATTGAAACATAAATAACAGGGCATCGTAATATGGTAATGTCTCTTTCCCTTAATTCGCACCATATTGGAATTGAAACATCAAAATTATTTAGAAGTAATATAAATTATTGTTTTTTCCTTAATTCGCACCATATTGGAATTGAAACATATATAATAATATACAGCACAAACAATAACTGTTGCTCCTTAATTCGCACCATATTGGAATTGAAACATGCAACAGAACGAAGGGTATTGCTGGTGATACGCTAACCTTAATTCGCACCATATTGGAATTGAAACTTTTTCAAAAAATGGTTTCCTAAGGTGTAATGATACAACCTTAATTCGCACCATATTGGAATTGAAACTTGGTTAGTCAACTGAAAGTTGCCTTCCCGGGACTTTCCCTTAATTCGCACCATATTGGAATTGAAACTTGTTAATTCGTTTGGTAGCGGGTGAGGGAGTCGAACCCCCTTAATTCGCACCATATTGGAATTGAAACCCTGGTCCTGATTGCCAAAATCGGTAATTCTCCAGTAACCTTAATTCGCACCATATTGGAATTGAAACAGGGTAGGTTCATAAGAAGTTTCTCCAGGCTCTACACCCTTAATTCGCACCATATTGGAATTGAAACTTCACAAACCAATACGGTTCCGTTCTCTTTATGATTGCCCTTAATTCGCACCATATTGGAATTGAAACGGTTTTTCCTGTTCGAGTTTTTTCAAACCTTCGATATCCCCTTAATTCGCACCATATTGGAATTGAAACATCTGTGCAATGCATTAGCTTCCTGTTTTGCAAACCATCCTTAATTCGCACCATATTGGAATTGAAACTTTTTACTTTAAAATTGTTCATTATATCTTTATTTTCACCTTAATTCGCACCATATTGGAATTGAAACATTGATGCACTCTGAGGGTCTGACAGGCGAAACTCTCTCCTTAATTCGCACCATATTGGAATTGAAACTTTGCATTAATGGAGTCGCCACACATCACCCTATGCCCTTAATTCGCACCATATTGGAATTGAAACAATCTTGACAGCGTATCAGTACCAATATCATATTTTTTCCTTAATTCGCACCATATTGGAATTGAAACTTTAACATTACCCCAACACGTCGAAGATTAGTAATACCCCTTAATTCGCACCATATTGGAATTGAAACATATCTACAAGCCAGTTATTGAAGCTGATGAATACAGCCTTAATTCGCACCATATTGGAATTGAAACGTTAGTTAAAGAATTTACTGATAAAACCCGGTCGGACCTTAATTCGCACCATATTGGAATTGAAACTCAGAAAGAAACATGGCCGTTTTTGCATTATTGATATTCCTTAATTCGCACCATATTGGAATTGAAACTTGTTTCAATCCCAACGGTACCATCTTTTAAATTGGTATCCTTAATTCGCACCATATTGGAATTGAAACATGATTGACTTCCTTATGCTTAATAATTCACTTTGCACCCTTAATTCGCACCATATTGGAATTGAAACTCATAACGTTTCATTTTTATATGTCCACGTTTGCGCAGCCTTAATTCGCACCATATTGGAATTGAAACAAGGCATGTTCGCAATCCTTGTAGAAAAATTTTTGCGGCCTTAATTCGCACCATATTGGAATTGAAACGGCAGAATTTGAAAAACGTCTTCAGGAAGCCGGTATTACCCTTAATTCGCACCATATTGGAATTGAAACTTATCTGACTGGTTATTGTTTTTATCCATTATCTATTCCCTTAATTCGCACCATATTGGAATTGAAACTTAACAACCTCCCTGAAAGCTTTACAATTCATCGAGGCCCTTAATTCGCACCATATTGGAATTGAAACATACAGATGGAAAGCTTTGCGGTGGTTTTATCGGCAGTCCTTAATTCGCACCATATTGGAATTGAAACATAATATATGAACGAAACTGCCGATTTCTGTAACATGACCTTAATTCGCACCATATTGGAATTGAAACTACTGAGCCGATTGAAAGGATTTGTAAAAATTGTTCGTCCTTAATTCGCACCATATTGGAATTGAAACACATTATAACCCTGACATTAAATACATTATTCTTTAGTCCTTAATTCGCACCATATTGGAATTGAAACGGCGTAATAAAGTTCGCTAAAGATGTAGTTTTCAGCGTCCTTAATTCGCACCATATTGGAATTGAAACTTAAGTATCTCACGTAACGATATTCTGCATAGTGAGTACCTTAATTCGCACCATATTGGAATTGAAACCAAAGTAAGTCATAGTACGATTTTGCGTATTGTAAAAACCTTAATTCGCACCATATTGGAATTGAAACGTACCAACCCAGGCAGGAATAGTAAAACTTGCGGCCTTAATTCGCACCATATTGGAATTGAAACACGGCACTCCTTCAATTTTAACACCTATTATTAGTTTCGCCTTAATTCGCACCATATTGGAATTGAAACATGTTTTTCAGTTCTTCAAAACGACAACCAGTTGAGCTCCTTAATTCGCACCATATTGGAATTGAAACATGATGCACTTAATAAAGTATATCTTGAAAATGTTAAACCTTAATTCGCACCATATTGGAATTGAAACGTGCTTCTAAATCATTCCAGGAATTTCTTTTCCCATATCCTTAATTCGCACCATATTGGAATTGAAACGTTCAAGAGCTGCCTTTTTTCTATCCAATTCGGCACCTTAATTCGCACCATATTGGAATTGAAACATAAGCATCCATATCAACGATATCTGCATCAATTGTCACCTTAATTCGCACCATATTGGAATTGAAACCAATAAAAAAATGATTGCTCAGCATCTCTACTGGTACCTTAATTCGCACCATATTGGAATTGAAACTAACTATCGGTGAGCTTAACATCGGTGTTATCTTCGGCCTTAATTCGCACCATATTGGAATTGAAACATATATATTTGTTTTTTAACACGTTTGTTATTTTTTTTCCTTAATTCGCACCATATTGGAATTGAAACATGCTGTGGATAAGGCTACGGTTGCCCTTAGCGACCTTAATTCGCACCATATTGGAATTGAAACATTGGTGTGAATACCGTATGCTACATTTCAACCCCCATCCTTAATTCGCACCATATTGGAATTGAAACTCATCAATGGCGATCAGACACGCAAGGAATTGATGCAACCTTAATTCGCACCATATTGGAATTGAAACCCCTTTGGGGTTGTTTTAGAAATAGGATCTAAATACAACCTTAATTCGCACCATATTGGAATTGAAACATGTAATCTCCTTTGTCAATTGACAGAAAAATACTGTCCCTTAATTCGCACCATATTGGAATTGAAACATAAAAATTGATTTAGATCAGCTTGATCAGGTTCCCTTAATTCGCACCATATTGGAATTGAAACCTGTTTAGCCAGTAAACATGGAATCCAAGACTGGCAAGCCTTAATTCGCACCATATTGGAATTGAAACATTTTTTTACCTATTATTGTTTCCATTTTTTATGCCCTTAATTCGCACCATATTGGAATTGAAACATCATTGTTTTATCTCTGTAAAATGAAAATTCACTTTTTCCTTAATTCGCACCATATTGGAATTGAAACACATTCGTTCCTTTTTTCGCCTTTCCCTGCGCTGCTCCTTAATTCGCACCATATTGGAATTGAAACTTCATATTACTTCTTTCATATGAGTGCCTATCTTCAGCCTTAATTCGCACCATATTGGAATTGAAACGTAATACGCAATATTGCTTTGCGGTGGACCTCCATAGTCCTTAATTCGCACCATATTGGAATTGAAACACTATAAACAGGCACTGCTATTGGTATTGTTGCATCTTCCTTAATTCGCACCATATTGGAATTGAAACTTCTTCATGTTTTATCGTAATCATATAACTTACTAAGCCCTTAATTCGCACCATATTGGAATTGAAACGTATTATTGAAAGAGTAACAACATGCATTATTGCAATCCTTAATTCGCACCATATTGGAATTGAAACCTGGAAGTTGATGCGATATTGGAACAAACAAACTGGATCCTTAATTCGCACCATATTGGAATTGAAACATACCCGTAAATCGTTTAGTGATATTTTATCCGCTTCCCCTTAATTCGCACCATATTGGAATTGAAACAAAGAAGCTTTGCATTCTATTTTAATTTGGTTTGGCAACCTTAATTCGCACCATATTGGAATTGAAACTCATCACATATTAAATTATCATTTTCCACAATGCTTTGCCTTAATTCGCACCATATTGGAATTGAAACTTAACCAACCCGGAAAGTTTTTAGAGAAGAAAGAGCACCTTAATTCGCACCATATTGGAATTGAAACGTAATTTTTTAGTTTTTTGTCGTCTCCGATAGTCATCTCCTTAATTCGCACCATATTGGAATTGAAACAGAAATGGACGTATGGTAGGATTTTCCACGGCCGCATTCCTTAATTCGCACCATATTGGAATTGAAACGACAATAAGGGGCGTCCCATTCCCCAATTAAATTTGTTCCTTAATTCGCACCATATTGGAATTGAAACGTGAAGAACATAATAGCTTATATAAGCAAATATATGAGCCTTAATTCGCACCATATTGGAATTGAAACAGTAGTTCAGTTGAAAAAATACAACTAAAAAATCCGGTCCTTAATTCGCACCATATTGGAATTGAAACATACGATGTCGGAAATCTCCAACCAGTCTGCTTCCCTTAATTCGCACCATATTGGAATTGAAACCTCCTACGAGAGGCTGCCTTTCTTCCTTATTCCAGGTTACCTTAATTCGCACCATATTGGAATTGAAACATGAGTAAATTTCATAAGGCTTTTCTTGGTAAGTTCCTCCTTAATTCGCACCATATTGGAATTGAAACGTGATAAACTGCTGGATGAAAGTGAAGACCTAAATCCAACCTTAATTCGCACCATATTGGAATTGAAACTTGATTGCGGCAGGTTCATCTCTATATAGATGAAGTCGCCTTAATTCGCACCATATTGGAATTGAAACTATTCGGTAGTATCACAGCGGCGATAGATAATAACCTTAATTCGCACCATATTGGAATTGAAACAGCATGGGCATTGACTCCTCTCTTTCAAATATCTCAAACCTTAATTCGCACCATATTGGAATTGAAACAAGGTAAAGTCTTTCAAATAGTAGATTGTTTTACTTCTCCTTAATTCGCACCATATTGGAATTGAAACGGATTATCAGTGGCAGCATGAACCGATATTATATGGCTGCCTTAATTCGCACCATATTGGAATTGAAACAAATATTTAACAAAAATGCTTAAATCGGTAGGCTCATACCTTAATTCGCACCATATTGGAATTGAAACATAAGTTTGTTATTCAGCTTATTCCATTCATCTGGATACCTTAATTCGCACCATATTGGAATTGAAACGTGTTGGCAGCAGACCAGTACATCTTTGTCCAGCCAGCCTTAATTCGCACCATATTGGAATTGAAACTTTCCTGATTTACTGTTTTTAAATTTTACTTCAGCAACCTTAATTCGCACCATATTGGAATTGAAACGTAAAATGGCTATTGATAAATACCAAAAGCTTTTAGCCGCCTTAATTCGCACCATATTGGAATTGAAACACAACAAAATCAATGGTTGTCCCTTGAGTAGCTCCAGACCTTAATTCGCACCATATTGGAATTGAAACAGATTAGCTGAAGACAAACCGAGCAAAAAAGCATTTAACCTTAATTCGCACCATATTGGAATTGAAACATTACATTTTGAAAGTCCTTAACATATGCTTTTGTGAGCCTTAATTCGCACCATATTGGAATTGAAACTACGCAGATTCTTTTTCAGCATAACCTGTTGCTACCTTAATTCGCACCATATTGGAATTGAAACCTTTTTATTATTGCTTTTTTGTATATAAATTTTGCAGTCCTTAATTCGCACCATATTGGAATTGAAACGGTATTAATGCGGTCATTATAGATAATCACCGCCGTCTCCTTAATTCGCACCATATTGGAATTGAAACAAAAATTAGTTGTAGAACTATATAAAAAAAAGAAAAAACCTTAATTCGCACCATATTGGAATTGAAACATATCATGTTGAAGTGCATGTTGCAGAACTTAAAACCTTAATTCGCACCATATTGGAATTGAAACAAATTTGGATTTTGAAATAAATTATTTCCAAGTTCCACCTTAATTCGCACCATATTGGAATTGAAACATAGTTTCGATAGCTGCCGGACCTGATTTAGCAGCGACCCTTAATTCGCACCATATTGGAATTGAAACGTTGGTATGTTGGGGAACACATTATATAATATTGTTTTCCTTAATTCGCACCATATTGGAATTGAAACATCCAAAACGAAGTAATGTCCATTTTTAAAATCTGCCCTTAATTCGCACCATATTGGAATTGAAACGCCATGTTGTGAAATTAAAGATTTGTGAATTACGATATCCTTAATTCGCACCATATTGGAATTGAAACATACAAATTAATTCTGCATTCATTTTAGACCATATATCCTTAATTCGCACCATATTGGAATTGAAACATCAGGAGCATAAACTTTAACTGGTGAGTGAAATAACCTTAATTCGCACCATATTGGAATTGAAACACTGTGCAGAAACTGCTACGGCACCGGAGAGGTCCGTGTCCTTAATTCGCACCATATTGGAATTGAAACATATTTATTACAGAAAGATTTTTATGAAAAAGAAATTGCCCTTAATTCGCACCATATTGGAATTGAAACATCCGTTAAAGATGACAATAAAAGTTTTTCAATCTTCAGCCTTAATTCGCACCATATTGGAATTGAAACATAATTGTTATTACAGAACTGATTAATATACTTATAGCCCTTAATTCGCACCATATTGGAATTGAAACGCATAATTCATTTCTGAAACAGTTTCGTCAAATTCTATCCTTAATTCGCACCATATTGGAATTGAAACATAATCCGCTTACGCTGTAACGACTTTCAATCATTTGTCCCTTAATTCGCACCATATTGGAATTGAAACATGAATTTCGCATATGTTCCGATGCACGACGATGCCTTAATTCGCACCATATTGGAATTGAAACATTTGTACCTCCTGCAAACGTATAGCGTAATCTTCGGCCTTAATTCGCACCATATTGGAATTGAAACAATCTGAGAAGCTTTGCAGTACAGTATTACGCATCTCACCTTAATTCGCACCATATTGGAATTGAAACAAATAATTTTAAGCATTATCATAATTATTTGCTTTATACCTTAATTCGCACCATATTGGAATTGAAACAGTTTTTGATTTACGAAAACCCAGACGGGACTGAAACCTTAATTCGCACCATATTGGAATTGAAACTTCTTTAATTTCAGTTCAACCTTCTTCTGCTTACGAAACCTTAATTCGCACCATATTGGAATTGAAACTTTTTAAGATATTATATAGAATCTGAAGATCGTAAAACCTTAATTCGCACCATATTGGAATTGAAACTTGTTTCAATCCCAACGGTACCATCTTTTAAATTGGTACCTTAATTCGCACCATATTGGAATTGAAACGTCGGTTGCCCGGTCCACGGACGCTCCAGTCTTCAGGCCCTTAATTCGCACCATATTGGAATTGAAACTTTTATCAAGAGCAATGATGCTTTCTCGGTATGAGTTATCCTTAATTCGCACCATATTGGAATTGAAACACCTGACCGTTTTGTAAAACCTTCCACCGACCCCTGAACCTTAATTCGCACCATATTGGAATTGAAACATATTATTATCAATAAGCAGCTTTGCTAAATAATCAACCTTAATTCGCACCATATTGGAATTGAAACATTCTCTTGCTTTTTCATCTTCATTTGCCATCTGATCCCTTAATTCGCACCATATTGGAATTGAAACATAAAAATGAAGAATTTATAATATGAAAAAATACTTAGCCTTAATTCGCACCATATTGGAATTGAAACATGAAAGAGATATAATTGTTTCATCGGTAAATATTTGTCCTTAATTCGCACCATATTGGAATTGAAACATATAATAATTTATTGAATTATCTGTAAAGCTACATAACCTTAATTCGCACCATATTGGAATTGAAACTCGTATTCTTCAATTGATATACATACTGTATTTTTCATCCTTAATTCGCACCATATTGGAATTGAAACCTTAGAAGCGGAGTGCTTGTGATTTTAAATAAGTTGGGCCTTAATTCGCACCATATTGGAATTGAAACATCACACCAGGTGCGTTTTGTACCGCATCAACCGATTTCCTTAATTCGCACCATATTGGAATTGAAACCTAATTAAAGTGTAGTAGGACTTACCGTAACCGATCCTTAATTCGCACCATATTGGAATTGAAACAGTAGTTAGCTATAGTTCCCTTAGCAGGATTATGATCCCTTAATTCGCACCATATTGGAATTGAAACGTGCCGACCCAGGCTGGCACCGTAAAAGAAGCATACTGCCTTAATTCGCACCATATTGGAATTGAAACCTAATTAAAGTGTAGTAGGACTTACCGTAACCGATTAGCCTTAATTCGCACCATATTGGAATTGAAACATAATACTCGACTTTATAACCCCGATTTTGTCGGGCATCCTTAATTCGCACCATATTGGAATTGAAACGTTTTAGAACGCTTGCTTTTGCAAGCTATCCAAGTTTCACCTTAATTCGCACCATATTGGAATTGAAACATACTAAAACTTTTTAACTCTATATATATCAATTAATTCCTTAATTCGCACCATATTGGAATTGAAACTTTCTTAAAAAATACTGCATATAATGGTGATGACTTATCCTTAATTCGCACCATATTGGAATTGAAACATAGAAAAGATTGTAATTGACAGTACAGGAGGACTTTATCCTTAATTCGCACCATATTGGAATTGAAACAAGTATGCGGTAGGTGCGATTATTCCACTTGTTTGCTGCCTTAATTCGCACCATATTGGAATTGAAACGTAATAGCAACAGCGGTTTTGTTAAATGGCAATGTCCTTAATTCGCACCATATTGGAATTGAAACTTGTTGATAATAATGAGGTTAATGCTAAGTATTCATCCTTAATTCGCACCATATTGGAATTGAAACACAGTTCTTGCCATATTGGAAACTGCACGCCTTAACCTTAATTCGCACCATATTGGAATTGAAACATCTTCAGATGGAAGCTTAATGGAAATTAATGTGTTTGACCTTAATTCGCACCATATTGGAATTGAAACTATATAGCTACTTGTAGCATTAACCGGTAATCAAGCCTTAATTCGCACCATATTGGAATTGAAACTCAAATGATTTTAGCAAACTCTCCTCAGAGTCTTTAGCCTTAATTCGCACCATATTGGAATTGAAACTAGTTAGGTATCCAATCCTTTTCAATAACATCGCCAACCCTTAATTCGCACCATATTGGAATTGAAACAACAGAAATGTTTACTCGTCGCGATGACGAAAAAAACGCCTTAATTCGCACCATATTGGAATTGAAACATCTTTAAGAAATAGAGACATTCAATCATTTAATAAACCCTTAATTCGCACCATATTGGAATTGAAACATGTAATCCATGCGTACCGGATGTTTTGATGTTTTATAACCTTAATTCGCACCATATTGGAATTGAAACGTGGTTAGTCGGCTTTTGTTGATAAAGTTTTGGCGGTCCTTAATTCGCACCATATTGGAATTGAAACGTTTAATTTGCTCTTTTTGTTGTTCATTTAACATTACCCCTTAATTCGCACCATATTGGAATTGAAACATTTGAACTGCAACAGCAAACCAATAACGATTATCTCCTTAATTCGCACCATATTGGAATTGAAACGCAATAGTATCATAATCGAAGCCTTTTACAAACAGGCCTTAATTCGCACCATATTGGAATTGAAACATATTAGTGCTTTCGCCTTTTTTATATTTATCAATTTTACCTTAATTCGCACCATATTGGAATTGAAACATGTTGCACTTACAACTCAGCAGGCTGCCGCCGACGGCGCCTTAATTCGCACCATATTGGAATTGAAACGTATTTGTTCCGGTTACTTTTGATAATTTGTTTTTGTCCCTTAATTCGCACCATATTGGAATTGAAACGTAATAGTAACAGCGGTCTTGTTAAATGGCAATGTTTCCCTTAATTCGCACCATATTGGAATTGAAACAAGTTGGATGGAAACGATGGGATCGCGTGGTTACGCCGCCTTAATTCGCACCATATTGGAATTGAAACACCGGAAAACTATTTCGGATGGAGGGAGGAAGAAGCCTTAATTCGCACCATATTGGAATTGAAACTTGCTTTTTCACTGCTTTCACAGCTAAATGTTAGCATACCTTAATTCGCACCATATTGGAATTGAAACTTAATACAATTCAGTACCTGGTTCGCCTCGATGAATTGCCTTAATTCGCACCATATTGGAATTGAAACTTAACCTCTCAGATATTAACTCTACTGCTATATATCTCCTTAATTCGCACCATATTGGAATTGAAACTTACGTGAAATACTTAAAGAGTCAGAATTTCTTTTAAGCCTTAATTCGCACCATATTGGAATTGAAACGGAGCATAAAGCTTCCTGGGATATACAGCAGCTTGCCGACCTTAATTCGCACCATATTGGAATTGAAACATTAGCACCGTTAAAACCACATTTACCTGTTCTTTTACCTTAATTCGCACCATATTGGAATTGAAACAAGAAAATGGGAACACCTGTTCAAGAATTTAGAATTAACCTTAATTCGCACCATATTGGAATTGAAACAACAGATAAAAGTGGAAACAGCTATATTGAAATTGATGACCTTAATTCGCACCATATTGGAATTGAAACATACTTGCAATGATTTTATGCTTATCGCAAAGACGATGCCTTAATTCGCACCATATTGGAATTGAAACATTTGTTTCAGTTGATACTCTGTTAACGGAGGTTCACAGCCTTAATTCGCACCATATTGGAATTGAAACTTAATAAACCAATAACGGAATTGGCTGCAGATGCCACCCCTTAATTCGCACCATATTGGAATTGAAACAGCATTGTAAGCAATGCCAGATCAGCATCAAAATAAGCCTTAATTCGCACCATATTGGAATTGAAACAAAAATTCAACATTTTTATCTATTAATCCTGCAGGTCCTTAATTCGCACCATATTGGAATTGAAACGAAATGATTGCCGCCTGGAAAGAACGCTATGGCGAAAACCTTAATTCGCACCATATTGGAATTGAAACGTAAGCGGTGTGCGGTCGCTTTGGTTTTGCGATATTGCCCTTAATTCGCACCATATTGGAATTGAAACATCTGCTGAATGCGCATATTCCCAACTGGGAAAAGAAACCTTAATTCGCACCATATTGGAATTGAAACATTTATGGTGGCAAAATGAATCAATATAGCTTGGTGCCCCTTAATTCGCACCATATTGGAATTGAAACATTACGTGCTGATGTTGATTAATTTCAGACATTAATTGCCTTAATTCGCACCATATTGGAATTGAAACATCAAATAAACTTCATAAGCTATTTGTCCACCGGAAACCTTAATTCGCACCATATTGGAATTGAAACAAAATCGGCAGGCAATCAAACTACAATTGAAAAAGAACCTTAATTCGCACCATATTGGAATTGAAACGTAAGAGAGCACTTTAATGTGCCTCTTGCTATTACTTCCCCTTAATTCGCACCATATTGGAATTGAAACAAGGGAGGTTGGTGTGAAA